>ERZ827108.313-NODE-313-length-83416-cov-8.039311_pt1 | contig 83416 bp, 58 predicted proteins | sample MGYA00519921_ERZ827108 | MGnify/ENA primary metagenome ERZ827108 (study PRJEB31778, sample SAMEA3449258) | human gut metagenome | biome: human gut; feature: human-associated habitat; material: faeces | place: United Kingdom | collected 2010/2012 ... | reverse complement strand
GCTACCTTAACCCACCGTCTAAAGCCAGTGGGATTGCGGTAGCCTTATTTCAAATTGACCGTATCAAGGAGATATTATATAATAGAAATATTACAGTTTTACAGGAAAAATCATATAACCGTGCAGATAAAAGGGAGTAACTACATGCATTTTGAAAAAAGAATAGCCAGAAATCGAAAATATCGGAAATTTTTGCACAGTCGTCAGCAAAATTTGATTTTACTTGGAGTTTTCGTCTTTGTGATAAGCATCGTATGCGGAAGTTATGAAACAGTGAAGAACATAATGGTAAATCATAACAGGAAGGAGCAGGAGCAGTGTCAGAGAAAAAGAAGTTTACATTATATGCCGGAAGTGTGGCACTGTGCGTGTGCACTGCAGTTCTGCTTCATTATGTGTCGGTTGCAGATCCTTATCTGGAATCCGCCTGCCGTCTTTTAAGACCTTTTATTTATATAGGACTTTATGTGGTGTGGGCGATCTCTTTCCGGAAAAGGATTATCCAGAAAGAAATCCGTCGTTGCCTGACTGCAATCGCAGCAATGATGATTTTCTGGATGTTTATCCGGATGTGCAAATTTGAAATATCGGACGAGATGCCGACAGCCTGGCGATACGCCTGGTATTTTTACTATATACCTATGTTGCTGATCCCTACGGTCAGTCTTTATCTGGCCTTTTATATACGGCAGCCGGAGGGCTATAAATTACCAAAAAGACGATGGCTGCTGTTTCTTCCTGCACTTTTTCTGATCGGAATTGTATTAACAAATGATATGCACCAGTTGGTTTTTACCTTTCCGAAGGGAAAACTTGGAGAAGTATCTTCTTATAAAACAGGAGTTTATGGATATGGAAGAGGGTATTATATTGTAATCGCATGGGAGCTTGGATGTGCTCTGGCGGCACTTTTGATCATTCTGTTAAGATGCAGGAAAATTAAAAATAAAAAAATGGGCTGGCTGCCTTTTGCCGCTTATGGAGTGGCGGCGGCTTACAGCATTGCTTATTATCTTGATCTGCCTTTCTGGAAAATAGTTTCAAAAGATATGACAGCCACATTGTGCCTTCTGTTTGCTTTGATCATTGAAAGCTGCATCCAGTCCGGACTGATCCCCTCCAATACAGGATATGCACAGTTATTTGCAGCATCTACCATTTCGGCACAGATCACAGACCAGAATGGAAAATGCATTTATCAGTCTCAGGGTTCTGAATATATTGTACCAAAGATCGCAAAACAGGTAATCCAAAGACCTGTCATGTCGGAAAATGGAATTCGGCTGTCAGGGAAACCAATCTGGGGAGGCTATGTCTTATGGAAAGAAAATCTCTCAGAACTACAGGAAATTTTAAAAGAGCTGGAAGACCGTAAAGAAGAATTAAAAGATGCAAATCTGATTGAAGAAGAAAATCTGAGAACAAAAAAACAAGTAGAAAAACTTTCCGTCCAGAATCAGCTGTATGATAAAATACAGAAACAAACAGCAAGACAGAGTACGCTTTTGGCGAAATTCATGGAAGCATATGCCATGGAAGAAAATGAGAAGGAAAGAAAAAAAATATTAGGGAAAATTGTTGTGATCGGAGCCTATATAAAAAGACGCAGCAATCTTATCCTTATCGCAGAGCAGAGTGCAATGTTTCCGATAAGAGAGCTGGAATTATGCTTCAGGGAAACGATAAGGAGTCTGGAATGGAATCATGTGGAAGCAGCTTTTGTCACTTCTCTGGATGAAATCCGAAGTGAGGATGCCATGCAGATTTATGATTTTCTTGAGGCAGTCATTGAAGAATCACTCGAAGATCTGTCGGCATTCACCCTGAATCTCAAACGCAGGGATGAAGAGATCCTTATGTCTTTGAGTGTGGAATGTAAAACAAATCTGCAAAAAGTTGCCGGACGATACCAGGCTTATGCAGAGCAGGATTTTGACGGTGCATGGCTGCTTTCCCTGGTACTGAAAGGGGGTCATGATGAATGATGAAAGCATTTGGAAGCTGTCCGCCGGAATATCGGATCATGGCAGTCTGGATTTTCATTTTTCTGACATTGCTGTATATGATTCTGCTCATCTGTGAGGGAACAGGGGAAAGAAAAAAAAAGGCGATGCTGCAGGACAGCCTGTTGCTTATAGCTGCTTTCCTGATAACGTCCGGGTTATGTGTGCGGCAGGGATTTTATGAAGAAGAGGATTTCATGGTATTCTTAAAAATGCCGTATGGAATCCTGATCGCTATGGGGATCTGCGGATTTTTATTTGCGGGAATACAGGCATTTGGAATTTATAAACGTCGCACAAACTGTCTGAGGGAAAATGCGATCCAGGAAAGTCTGGACAATTTGCCGAGCGGAATCGGATTTTTTGACAGGAACGGAATGCCGAAACTGATGAACCGGAAAATGTATCAGCTTTGCCGGAATCTGGCAGGCAGGGATATCCAGAACATCACAGAATTGCGGGAAGCACTGAGACGGCCTCTTAAAGATCATGTATTTTATGATTTTGATCTGAAAGTATACTGCTTTTCAGACGGAAGCGTATGGAAATTTTCAGAGAAAGAGATCATTACGGCAGGTGGAGATCGATTTTCTCAGTTCCTTGCTTCAGAAGTATCAGAATTATGTCAGAGCAAGGCATTGTTAAAAAAAGAAAATCAGAAGCTTCAGGAAATGTCGGCGGCTATGAAAGCACTTTCCAAAAATGTCGTAACTCTGACCAGAGAAGAAGAGACATTATCTATGAAAATGAGAGTGCATGATAATCTGGGATACAGCGTGCTGGCAACACAGCGAATGTTGATGCGGGAATCCGAAGAAGATCGTGATATGTTTCTCTCGCAATGGAAGCAGACATTAGACCTGCTGAATAAGGATAATGAGTCTGTTGAAGGAGAACAGCTGCACAGGCAGGTGCAGGAAAGGGCGAAAGTTCTGGGAGTAAAAATCATTTATACAGGAGAAAAAGTCTGGGAATCTCATATATCTGAACTGATGGATATCATACTTTTAGAGGCACTTTCCAATTGTGTCCGCCATGCAGGAGCAAGCGAACTGTATGTGAAATTCAGTATTGAAGAGCAGGAGTGGGTCATGGTGCTCACGGATAATGGACAGAAACCGGAAAAAAACATCAAAGAAGGCGGAGGGCTATCCGGTATACGAAAAAGGGTGGAGCAATGTGGAGGCAGCATGAGGATCACTGCAGCCCCACGGTTTTCGATAACCGTTAAGCTTTTAAGGGAGGTGCGGAGATGATACGGGTACTTATCGTGGAAGATCAGCGTATGGCAAGGGAAGATATGGAAAATTATATTCAGTCCAGTGGGAGATACTCTCTGGAAGCTTCCATCACAAATGCAGCTATGGCAGAAACTGTGTGCAGACAGAGCAGGTGTGAACTTGTCCTGATGGATGTCTGTACAGAGGATGATGAGAGCGGTCTTGTGGCAGCAGAGCAGATTAAAAAAACGATGCCTCAGATAAAGATAATTATCGTGACTTCTTTAGCAGAGTGCAGTTTTATTGAGAGGGCACATAAAGCAGGAGTAGAAAGTTTTTGGTATAAAGATGCCGGAAAAGAAGAGCTGTTGGAGGTTATGGACCGCACGATGAAAGGAGAGAGTGTCTATCCGGACGCTCCGCCGACGGTGATGATCGGAACGGCGAAAAGTTGTGATTTTACACAGGGGGAACTGGCTGTCCTGCGATTAGTGGTGGAAGGAGAATCCTACAAAAAAATCGCAGAGAGTTTGTGCATATCACCGGAGACAGTAAAATGGCATATTAAAAATATGCTGCAGAAAACAAATTTTGATTCCAAAACAAAACTGGCGGTAGCTGTTACAAAGAAAAATCTGATTATAAACGGATTTTAAAAAATGAAAAATCCCATTGCTTTCCTGATAGTGAAGCAATGGGATTTTTTGCAAAAGTACATTTTACTACCCATCTGGGTAGTACTTAAGTCTCAAAAAACAGATATCATAGTAGTATGTAAAAGTGAAACGAGTGTAAAAAACAGGGAGGGAACAGAGTGTGAGAAAGGTCGTTATCGATATGCAGAATTATTTATTTTCGGATGCCATAGCAAAGGTGCTCAAATCCTATGATTCTGATTTTTTTATTGAGATGTCAGACACACCGGATAAAACAGCAGAATTATGCAGAGTCATTCAGCCGCATATTCTGATGATGGAAATTACAGGTCAAGCATTGTGGCCATTAAAAGAACGTCTGGCAATCTGCCGGGAAGTGCGTAGGTATGCTCCAAACTGTAAATTTATTTTTACAGTAGATGAGAAAGCAAATGCAGAGACCGCAAAAAAAGTAGTAGAATGTAAAAAAACGGGTCTGATCGACTGTTTCATTTACAATACCATTTCATCCAGCTATATGACTGCAGTTCTGGACAGTCTGTAAGCTGCAGTCCCGGAAGGAGAAAAGATAAACATGAGATCTGTTATGAAAAGGATCTGCCGGTCTCTGGCAGTGATCGCAGTCCTGATCTTTACAGGGTGCGGGCAGAAAAAAACGAAAGATCCGATCACTGTCACATTGTGGCATGTATATGGCGGACAGACAGAATCACCCTTAAATGATCTGATTGATCAGTTTAACGAAACGATAGGAAAAGAGGAAAATATATGGGTACAGGTTGGCAGTGTTACGAACACGAATACAATACATGAAAATGTACTGGCATCTGCATTTGGAGATCCGGGAGCTTCCGAACTGCCGGATATGTTTGTTTCCTATCCGAAAACTGTTTTGGCTATGCCGGATGACACCGTTCTTGTAGATTACTGCGATTATTTTACGAAAGAAGAACTGGACGAGTTTATTCCTGCTTTTCTGGAAGAAGGTGTCATTCATGACAGACTTTCTATTTTGCCGGTAGCAAAATCAACGGAAGTTATGTTTGTCAATAAAACGGCATTTGACCGTTTTGCAAAAGAAACAGGGGCGGATATCGAAGATTTAAGAACATGGGAAGGGCTCTTTGCGATGTCAGAACAATATGCTGAATGGACAGATAACAAGACACCAAAGATCCCGCATGACGGAAAGAATTTTTTTGTTCATGATTATCATTTTAACTATTTTCAGGTAGGCGTAGAGTCATTGGGCGAAAATTTCTTTAAAGGAGAAAATCTGGCTTTTGGACCGGAATTTGAAACGGCATGGGAACCTTATGCAAAAGCGGCACTGTCCGGAGGTGTATGGCTTCGCAGCGGTTATGCGACAGAACCTTTACGCACGGGAGATTCCATCGTGTCAGTGGCTTCCTCTGCCAGTGTTCTGTACTATTCTGACGAAGTTACCTATGAAGATAACACATCAGAAAAAATAGAGATTGTCGCCATGCCATGTCCTGTATTTTCCACAGGGGAAAAGATGGTCATGCAGCGGGGTGCCGGTATCTGTACTGTAAAATCCACACCGGACAAAGAAAAAGCCTGCATCACCTTTCTTAAATGGCTGACAGAAACCCGGAAAAATGTGGAATTTGTAACCAGCCTTGGATATATGCCGGTAAAGCAGGAGGCTTTTGATGCCTGCCTTCCGGAAGCAATCAAGGAGCTGAGTGATCCGATGTATGTCTCGCTTTATCAGGCTTTTCTGGATACGCAGGAGAATTATACATTTTATACGGCTCCGCAGCTGGATTCCTATCTGGATCTGGAAACAAGGTTTGAAGAACTTGTCAGGAAAGTATTGTCAGTAAAGCGTCAGCAGTGCATAAACAAACCGGAAAATATAGATAAACTTGTCAAAGAGACATTAGCGGATTTTAAAGTGGCATACACACAATAATGTCTGACCGGATGAATCAGAAGAGGCGACGGGCGTATGAGGAAAAAGAGAAAAAATTTATGGAAAATCATAAAAGGAATAAGGAAACAAAGCATCTGTATGCAGCAAAGACTGATTGTTTACTGGTGTGTAGTGATTCTGACCCTTTTTTCGGCAGCAGTTCTGTTGATGAGTATTTTGGGAGTCATTCCGGGAATGGATTTGAAAGTAGGGGAAATGTTGTCTGCCCAGCAGAAAAATACGGTGTCTGCCATGACAGAGCAGACCGACATTATGATGGCGAGAAGCATTTCTCTATCAGAAGAAATCACAAAAGAGTTAAGTCAATACTTGACAGCCAATGGAAAAGCATTCTCCGATTTAAATGACAATCCTCAGTTAATTATGGATTTGGAGGCAGCTTTGTATTCTTCACTGAGATCAGCACTGGATGTGAAGTATTGCAGCGGAGTTTTTGTTATATTAAATGCAACGGTAAATACGGAAACGGAGTACGCAGACACATCACGCATGGGAATCTACCTGCGGCTGTCTGATTTAAAGGCAGTAAATACAAGCAAACAGCACGTGGTTTTTTTCAGGGGAAATGCTTATATTGCAAGGGCAGAGCAGGTACAGCTCCATAACCGTTGGAATTTAGAGTTTGATACATCTGCATTGTCAGGCTATGAACAGATCATGAAATTTAAAGGAAACCGGCTGGCAGAGAGCTGTCTGTGGACCGATCGGCTCAAACTGAAGGATACATGGGAAGATGTACAGCTTTTATATGTGCCGGTTTTAGACAGCACCGGAAAAGTGCGGGGGCTGTGTGGTATGGAGATGAGCAATCTATATTTCAGACTTTCCTATCCTATGGTAGAAGGATCCTATGGAAATATGGTGACAGTAGTGGCTCCAATGGACGAAAAAGGGAAAATTTATCTGGATAAAGCAATGTTCGGGGACACAAAAGAAACTCATCTTTCACCAACCGGAACGATGACCGTGAAGAATGGAAAGCATTATAACACTTATTCCGCTGCTTTCAGAAAGTATATAGGCAGGCATGAACTGCTTAACCTCAAAAGCTGCAATGGAATGCCGCTGGCGGTACTGACATTGATGTCCGAAGCGAATTATGAAAAATTAACAGCAGAAAACAGAAGAGCCTGGATTACCGGTACGTTGATCTTTCTTTTTCTCCTGTTGCTTCTTTCCATCACTATGTCCAACCGTTTTGTAAAACCGATTTTGCGGAGTTTAAAAGCACTGCAGGATGATACGCTGACAGACGGGAATCTGTCGGGAATCTCAGAAGTGGATGCACTGGTTGATTTTATGCAGACAAAAAGAAATACAGAAAAACTGGAAAATGGTGGAATTCCTCCGAATATAGAAGAAATGCTTAAAGCATTTGCCTTGCGTGTGGAAACGCTGACTCCGGCAGAAAGAAAAGTTCTTCAGTATTATATTGAAGGATATACGATCCAGGAAATAGCTTCGCTGCTTTATATCAGTATTGGGACGGCGAGAAAGCATAATACAAACATGAACCGAAAACTGGGAATAACAGCCAGGGAAGAATTAATGCTTTACATAGACCTGTTTCGTAAATGCAATCAGCTGGATAAGCTGACATACACCCGGACAAAGTAAAAAAATGAGAAATATCTATATATAGTTTTTACAAAACAAAAAAACCAACATATAGTATACTAATCATTCGTATTTTGGAAAATCAGGCTAAAAATACGAATGGCGACCATATCATTTATTTTCTGGATCTGTTATGCTTTCATCACAGGAAAACGGAAAGCAAAACCAGACGAAACCAGAAAAGCAAACAAAACAAAAAAAGGAAGGAGAAATTTACTATGAAAAAGTATGAAATATTAGGAGGAAATTTACCGGTTGTTGTATGTGAATTATCAGCAGGAGAATCCATGATCACAGAAAGCGGAAGCATGAGCTGGATGAGTCCGAATATGAAAATGGAGACAATTTCCGGAGGCGGAATGAAAAAAATGTTCGGCAGGCTGATGTCAGGTGATTCTATGTTTCAAAACAGATATACCGCAGAAGGTGCAGACGGAACGATTGCATTTGCATCAAGTTTTCCGGGAGCGATCAAAGCACTGGATATCAGAGACGGTCATTCTATGATCGTGCAGAAGAGTGCATTCCTTGCTTCAGAAGAAGGAGTGGAACTGTCCATGCATTTCCAGAAAAAATTAGGAAAAGGTATGTTTGGCGGGGAAGGTTTCATTATGCAGAAACTGAGTGGAAATGGAACTGCATTTGTAGAAATTGACGGGCATGCTGTGGAGTATGAGTTGGATGCCGGACAGGAAATCCTGATCAGTACAGGGTATTTGGCAGCAATGGAAGAAACCTGCACAATGGATGTTGTAGCAGTAAAAGGAGTGAAAAATATGCTGGTCGGCGGAGAGGGCGTTTTTAATACTGTTGTCAGAGGACCGGGTAAAGTGATCTTACAGACAATGCCGATCAGTAAGGTGGCAGAATTACTGACTCCGTTTTTTACAAAAAATAAGTAAGGGAAGGAGCGAGAGTTATGAAGAAAAAATGGAATTTATTATTTTTGTTTGCATTTATTGTCAGTATGATAACACTGGCTGGCTGTGGAAAAACAGCAGGAGAGGCAAGTCCGTATGAAGGAAAATGGATAGCAGTGTCCGCTCAGATGATAGGAATGTCTGTCAGTGTGGATGAAACCTTTGGGGGAGCTTTCGAATTTGAGGTAAAAAATGGCGGAAAAGTTTCTTTTTCAGTAGGAGAAGTTACCGGAAATGGAAAATGGTCTGCAAAAGATGACAAGTTCAGCTTAACTATCGAAGGAGAAGAAATGGTCGGAACCATCGGAGAAAACAACATTTCTTTTGACGATATGCTCGGAATGGGAGTAAAAGTGATTTTCGCAAAGGAAGGAACGGATGCCATGGATCCGGCCCGCTATCTGACAAAGGAAGAGAAAGTGGTCATAGGTGAGTGGGCTGCTGAAAGTGTGGAAGAACTTTTAGGAGACGGACCGCAGACATCTATGGAAGGCGTAGAGAATATCAGTGATGCACTGCGTCTTAACTTCAAAGATGACCGTAATGTAGCAGTTGTTTATAAAGGTGAGGAAATTGGAACATTCCCGTGGTCAGTTGCAATGGGCTACTGTATGATCGAATCAGAAAATCCGTCTCTTTCCGTAACGATTAATGACGATGATACTTTGAAAGTAGATTACAGCGATGACGAAGATTACTATACATTTCATTGTGTGAAAAGTGACAGTAAATAAATGAAAAAGACATAAATGGTGAAGGGAGGGAAGAGCCCATGAAAAAGAAAATGTGGTTTGTGCTGTGTATCATGACAAGTGTCCTGCTGACAACTGCCTGTGGAGAGAAAAAAGAACCTGGAGAAGAAAAAAAAGAAACAGCTGTGCAGACAGAAACAGCCATGCAGACAGAAACGGTCGTGCAGACAGAAACAGAATCTGATCAGGACTTCCAGGGCAGGGAAAGTCTGAAACTTGGTTTATTTACCGTGTATTATCCGGAAGAATGGAAGTACGACAAAGAAAGAATGCAGGAAGATGATGATTACTCTTACGTCAGATTTTTTGACGGAGAAACAGCAGATGATTCCGGGAACAGCATTTATATAGAAGCAACAAAAGAAGATGCATATAAATACCGGAAGGGTCTGATTGCCTTCGGCGTGGATTTAAAGGAATATGCGGAGGGAAAAACAGAGACTGTATCAATAGGGAATGCAGAATATGCGGTAATGCCGGAAAATGATTCCGGAAGGTGCACGTATATGTATCGCCATGAGCAGTCAGGTACGTCTTATGATATCAGAGTAGAAGGAGAGGTAGCAAGTGATTCTGTCAAAGAATTGCTGGAAGGCATTGTGATGGAATTAAAAGATGAAGGAAATGAAGACGCACCGTGGCCATGGGAGGGAGAGCCTGTTGAGCCTGTATTGACAGAACAGATGGTAGGTTTTTATACGATCGTTCCGGAATATATACCATTTAAAGAAGCACAGGGTGTCATGCAGATTATGGATCACCAGTTTGTAAAACATGACGATCAGGTATACCATTTGCTGGAGAATAAGCTGGATACTTACAAGTATTCAGAAAGTGGACTCGAATTTGTTTCCTCAATGGAACTGGAAAGAGATTGTGAATATCTCTCCGGGGACAACAGCGGAATGCTGTATCTTTCACCGGGAATCCAGGATGTGATTGGTGTAAAAGACGGCAAAAAGGTGCTTCAGACAACGATAGACGGCGATTTGAATATGCATCCGTCCGGAGAATGGGGAATCAGTTTCTGGGTGAACAGCGATACGCAGAAGATTGCGAATCAGGGCGGTAACCTGACAGCTGAACCGTGGATACTGACCGGATTAAATAAAGATGATGAACGCAAGGGACCATTTTCTATGATAGATGACGTCCAGATCACAAATGACCATATTATGGTTGCCGGTTCCATGGCTGCGGAAGACGGAGGCACAAAAATTATTGTCTATGATTATGAAGGCAATCAGCTTTTGGAATTAGGCGGAGCAGACATTGGTTCTCCAGACAGGCTTGGTTCCATCACGGGCATGGCAGAAACAGAAAATGGTTTTGTAGCGGCAGACGGAAATATGCGGAAAATACAATTCTGGGCAAAAGACGGAACCCATGTGGGTGCCATTTCTACAGATGATATATTTGGCGTCAGTTATCCATGGCTGGAAGATATGCAGCTTTTAGATGATGGCTCTCTTTTGATCCTGCTGACACAGCAGCGAGAGGACGGATCAGCAAATGAACTGATGTTTTTCAGACTGACAGGATTCTGAAAAAAGCAGAAAGATTATAATTATACTTTTTAGTGCAGTTGATTTTCAAAAGGAGGAAAAGAAGATGAAAAAGGGTAGAATATTGAGACTGATGTTTATTCTGGCAGTGACAACTATTATGATCGCTGCAACAGCAGTGGTTGCAAGTGCAGCGACAGTTAACAAAAATGATGCAGATTATAAGTATTCCAAGACATACGACAACGGTGTGAAGATATCCTTTACAACAGATGTTTTCGGCAAGAAGGTTGTTGACGACAGCGTTTTTTGCAGAATAGAGCTGCCAGATGGTGCAAACTATAAAGAATTTAGTGTCTCTAACGAAATCATTAAAAGTGGTAAAGCTTTCGTAGATTACACGCACCTAAGAGACAGATATCCAGTAGAAATCAAACAGAAGTGGGTGACCAATGGGAACGTTTCATACGGAATGATTGGATTAAGTGCAGGAGGCGGCCTGTACCTAGGAACCTTTAAGCTGAAAGTTTATGTAGAAACTCCAGATAAAGATGAAATGATAGAAGTTGCATTTCTCAGCGATTTCGCAGCTCGTCCAGTTGATATGAAGATTACTACGTATCCTAACAAATTCAATATCAACTCAATAAATGTAAGTGCTGCAGACAGCGGAAGAACTTCTCGTCTGGAAGTAGTTGGAGTAAACAAAAATTTTGCAACAATTATAAATGGCTGGAATGATGGCAAGTGCATTAAAGCAAAAGGAATGAAACCTAAAAAGAAATACACTTTCAAGTTCTATGGAAAACTAAAAGTAGATAATCCTGCTCTTGATGCACCTGACGGTATAACTGTTGAGGGAAATCCGGCGGTATTCAAAAATGTTGAAATGGGACCTGCAGTAAAACCGGTAATCAAGTCCATAAAAGTTTCAAATGTAAAGGTAACAAAGTATTTCAATTACAGCGAGTGGAGATATAAATATAAGACAAAGTTCACAGTTACCGTAACTCTTGGCAAGAAGCCAAAAGGTGCCAAGGGTATTCAGTTGACAACAACTGTTCAGGGAATTTCCTCATATAAGACAATTAAAGGAAAAAAGAACACCTTCACAGCGAATTTTAATTGGGATGCACCGGTAAGCTTAAAGGGCAGAACAGCAAGCTTCAAGGTTAAGACTTACAACAATGCCAAGTACAAAGCTTACAGCTATGACTCAAAGCCTAAGAAGTTAAAGATCAAATAGGCATAGTATACAGATCTACCGGAAATATGTCATCTGATGTGAAAGTCACAGTTATGGAAAAATGTCAGTAAAAATTCCTATGGAAAAAATAAAACATATATTCCATAGAAGAAAAGTAAGAGAACGAATATAATGATCCCAAGTTGTTTGAAGGAGGAGATCATTATGAGTAGTCAAAGAAAGGCAGAAGCTGCGACATCAGAGAATATCGTAACAACAGAGACATCCAGTCTGAGTGATCTTTGGAAAAAAGAGGATTGGCTGGCAGTATGGATCGGATTTATCATCATCGCGATCGGTGCAGTTGCAGTACTTACAGGAGCATTTGATTTTAATGCCGCAAAATTCAGCACCTGGGGTCATGGAACAAGTTTTTTTGAACAGGTAAACGCAGGATTTTTTGGAAAACTGCTTCTGACAGTGGCGGTACTTGGAGTACTGTTTACTGTTGGAAACCACTTCAAAGGTGTATCGGTAAAGAAATACCTTCCGGCATTTCTGGGACTGTTTCTTCTGGCAGTTCTGGTAAGATTTATCAGTGCTGAGTATACATTGAACCGTTATCTGGAATGGGCATTTTTTGCAATCCTGATCGGAATTCTGGTATCCAACACCGTTGGAGTTCCAACATGGCTGAAGCCGGCGATCCAGACAGAATTTTATATCAAAGTCGGACTGGTGATCATGGGATTTTCCGTACTGTTTTCCAATATTGTTAATTTTGGACTTTACGGACTGGGGATTGCATGGATCGTAACACCGATTGTCATTCTTTTCATGTGGTGGTTCGGAACCAGGGTTTTAAAAATTGACAATAAACCGTTTGTCATTACCCTGGCAACCGCAACCTCTGTGTGCGGAACGTCCGCAGCGATCGCAGTCGGAGCAGCAAGTAAAGCAAAGAAAAATGACCTTTCACTTACTGTATCTATATCAATCATTTTTACAGTACTGATGATGGTATTTGAGCCGGTGCTGATCCGTGTAACTGGTCTTGGAGAGCTAATAGGCGGTGCCCTGATCGGTGGTACTGTCGATTCAACCGGAGCAGTAACCGTAGCAGGTACTGCACTTGGTGAAACAGCACAGACGGCTGCAGTCCTTGTAAAATCCATCCAGAATATCCTGATCGGATTTATCGCATTTGCAGTTGCAGTATTTTTTGCAACAAAAGTTGAAAATAACGGAGAAAGCAGCAGAAAAATCGGGGTATCCGAAATCTGGTACAGACTTCCGAAATTTATCCTTGGATTTTTTGCCGCTTCCTTAATTGCATCTTTTATAGCAGTTCCGGCATTCGGAAAAGAGACGGTTTCATCCATCAACAGTGTACTTGATCAGTATAAAAACTGGGCATTTGTTCTGGCATTTACAAGTATCGGACTGGAAACAAATTTCCGTGAGATCAAAGAACAGTTCCAAGGCGGAAAACCACTGACACTTTATGTAGTTGGGCAGTTGTTTAACATTGTTCTGACTTTTGCGGCAGTATATCTGCTGCTGAGCGGAAAATTTTTCCCACTGCCAAATCTAGCATTATAAGGAGATGCAGGGCTATGAAGAAAAACACAGGAAAAAAGAAAAATCTGTTTTCTGTTGTAAATTATACCGTTCTGGTGCTGACGGTCATTGCAGCCGTTTATATCATGGCAAATGGTCTGGGATTGATCGACAGCCTGGACTTTGGAGCAGGGGCATATTATTATGCGGACATTCCACAGTTTGCAAAATATGTAGATGGATCCTGCTACACATCACCGATTTCCATGTGGGTGCTCATTGCACTGTTCCTGATCTGGGGATTCTTCATGTATAAACTCTGGGGATGGATTGAAAGAAAAGATAAGTAAAAATAAGGTGAAAGAAAAGCCTGTCGCAGAGTATGCGGCGGGCTTTTTCAATTCGCAGATATTGATTGAGAGAAAAAGGTTGCCTGGAGGTGTTTTGTCGTTATCATAAAAAAACGGCAATTTTTCAGATTGCCGATTGATGCAGGAGGAACGGAAATGCCGCCAGGGCAGAAGAAACAAAAACGTTGACAAACATCACACAGAGAGTTATCATAAATACATAAAGGTTCTGAAACAAATCTAAATTCATTGCCGTTCGGCAGGAAAATCCAGAAAAGAGACCTGCACGAAGCGGCAGAAACAGGAATCATGCAACCATAGCAGCTTCGTGCCAAAAACAGAAGAAAAGGAGCGAAGCCTATGGGAGAAAAAGACATTACGGAAAAAATATCAAATCTCTGATGGAAATACCGACAGGATTAGATGAATTTGTGAGTGATTATCAGATAAAAGTATTCGAAGTCGCCTGGCTGAGTGAAGAGCAGATCCGTCGATTTCGAAGTGATTTTCGGATTGTGGCAAACTTTTTTGTAAACAAAAGAAAAAACAAGAACTATATACCGGATGATCCGACAGAAATACAGCATGTAGATGAAGTGCTGAAACTTTTGCAGGTCATGACCGGAGATGCAAGGTATAAAAGAATTTTTGGCAAAAAGAAGGAAGGAGTGCACAGTATGTGTGATGTAGCAGAAAGATTAGAAAAAATAGGATGGGAGAAGGGACAAATGGAAGGACAAATAGAAGGAAAAATACTGGTATATAAAAATCTGCGCAGGGAAGGATTTGACGAGAAAGAAGCCAGAAGACTTACAGAGCTGCCAGAAGATATGACTCTGGAACAGTAATATTGCGGTGTCAGAACGGATAGTAAAATGAGCGTGCTCCCCACCCACTGCTTATTACTTTTCGCAATTGAAGCAGGGGACTTACTTGATTTGGTTAAATAAAAATTTACAACCACCCATCCAGTGTGATAAAATGTGAAAGAATTATGATGAAAAAAGTCGAAAAACAGAGAAATTTCAATAACCTATAAAAGAGAGGAAGCACAAATGATCACTGTAAAAACCTATCGTGGACACATTCGCAACTGGAAAGAACTTTGTGAGGAACTGGCAGTCGATGCAGCACTGCCAAGAGAAGAAAAAGAGCAGGAAATTCTGGTAAAAGCATACCAGAAATGGGGAGGCGAGATGGCAGACCATATCTATGGTATGTTTGCTTTTGCTCTGTGGGATGAAGAGGAGAAAAAGCTGTTCTGCTTAAGAGATCAGTTTGGAACAAAACCGTTCTATTATTACCAGACAGAAGATGGCAGTCTCCTGTACGGCACCATGATCCGTGACATCATCGGACAGCCGGGATTTAAAAAAGAGCTGAATGAAGAGATGCTCCAGATCTATATGAGCCTGACCTATGGTGCCGGTGAGGATACCTTTTTCAAAGGTCTGAAAAAGCTTCTGCCGGGACGTTATCTGATCTGGAAGGATGGAAAAGTGGAAATTCACAGATACTGGACTCCAAAGTTTCAGCCGGACGAGAGCAAATCTCTGGAAGACTGGGCAGATGAGATCCATTCTACGCTGAAATCCATCATGCCGGAAGTAAAGACAGAGGACGAAACCGTAGAATCTTTCCTGTCAAGTGGTGTGGATTCTTCCTATGTACTGGCAATGTCAGATGCAAAGATGTCCGATTCCTGCGGTTATGATGAAGAACGATTTGATGAGTCACGTCTTGCAAAAAAGACAGCGGAACTTCTCGGAAGAGAACATTCTGTCTGCAAGATCACACCACAGCAGTATTTTGATATTGTACCATATGTTATGTACAATATGGAACAGCCGCTTGGAGATGCATCTGCGATCGTATTTACCATTGCCTGCAATGCAACCGCAGAACACACGAAGATTTGCTATTCCGGAGAAGGCGCGGATGAATTCTTCGGTGGTTACAATATGTACCGCAATGCAGAACGTTACGGTGAAAATCTGAAGACATTTTATGTCGGCAATACAAACATCATGAAGGAAGATGAAAAGAAGAAAATCCTCAAACACTACAATCAGGAAGTTCTTCCGATCAATCTTACGCATGAAATCTACAAAGAGACGGAAGGTCTTGATCCGCTTACAAAAATGTCCGATGTTGATATTCAGATCTGGCTGGAAGGCGATATCTATCTGAATGTAGATAAGATGAGTACCGCAGCAGGGCTGGAAATCCGTATGCCGCTTACAGATCGCCGGATCTTTGATATTGCATCAAGAATGCCGTCCCGTTTTAAAGTCAACGAAGAGCAGAACAAAGTGGCATTCCGTACCGCAGCAGCAAAAGTACTCCCGGAAGAGATCGCATTCCGTAAGAAACTGGGATTCATTGTGCCGATTCGTATCTGGATGGCCGATGCAAGATACAATCAGGATGTACAGCGTCTGTTCCACAGTGAGATCGCAGAGAAATTCTTTGATGTAGATGCGATCAACGAGATTTTCGATGACTATGTAGGAGGTAATTCCGATAACTGGAGAAAAGTATGGACGATTTATACCTTCCTTGTATGGTATGAAGAATATTTTGTAAAAAGATAATCCTTAAATGACATTTTTCCCCCTGTCTTCTGGTAAAAGCAGAAATGATAAGCTGGTTTTATCAGAAAAAGAAAGACCTGTATTAAATGGAAAAACTCCATGAAATACAGGTCTTTTGACTCTGGCATCCTATTGTGTTTTCAGGATTTTGTTTTTTACATTCTTTTACTTCATAGAAGCTACTTTATCGAACTCATCCTGAACTTCTCTGGAAGGAGCCGGTGTCAGGAGACTTACGATTACGTTTACTGCAAGACCAAGAAGGAATGCAGGAAGCAGTTCGTAAATACCAAGTGCACCGCCCATCGGACGGATCAGGAATTTCCATACAAATACCATAACGCCGCCGCTGACCATTCCGCAGAGAGCACCCTGGAATGTGGAGCGTTTCCAGAACAGTGCCAGCAGAACAAGCGGTCCAAAGGAAGCACCAAAGCCTGCCCATGCAAAGGATACGATCTGGAAAACAGAACTGTCCGGGTTACGTGCGATAAATACACCAATCAGTGCGATAACAAGAACGGTGATACGTGCGATCAGCATACCGGTTTTCTCACTCATGTCTTTCATAAATACTTCTTTCAGAATATTCTGGGAAGCACTGGAAGAAGCAGCGAGCAGCTGAGAGTCCGCAGTTGACATGGTAGCTGCCAGAATACCGGCGAGGATCAGTCCGGCAATGATCGTTGCCAGAACACCATGTTTGGAGATCAGATCTGCAACAACCAGAATGATGGTTTCCGGATCTTTTAAAGTCGGCAGGACACCGGCTTTTGTCATAGCATTTCCAATCACACCGATAAATACGGAAACAGCCATGGAGATCACAACCCAGACGGTTGCAACCCTTCTGGAGAGTTTCAGTTTGTTTGCATCACCGATCGCCATAAAACGAAGCAGTACGTGAGGCATACCGAAGTATCCAAGTCCCCATGCCAGTGTAGAGAAAATCTGCAGCAGGCTGTAAGGAGAAGCTGTTCCGGTAGCGACATCGTGCGTGTGCGTCAGGCTGAAGTATCCGGCCATGGATTTTGCATTGTCCATAACGGCACTGAAACTGCCGACTTTGCTGATACCAAAACCAAATACAACAACGATCGCGATCGTCATAACAATACTCTGGACAAAGTCTGTCGTACTTGCTGCGAGGAATCCGCCCAGTGTGGTGTAAGCTACGATAACGATCGCACTGATCAGCATTGCCGGCAGATAATCCATTCCGAACAGGTTTGCAAACAGCTTGCCGCAGGCTGCAAATCCGGAAGCCGTATAAGGTACAAAGAAAATGATGATCAGCAGTGCTGCGATTACGGAAAGAATACGTTTGTTATCTCTGTAACGGTTGGAAAAGAACAGAGGCAGTGTTGTAGAGTTTCCGCAGACATGCGTATAATTACGAAGTCTCTTGGCAACAACAAGCCAGTTTACATAAGTTCCGATTGCCAGTCCGATTGCAGTCCACGCTGCATCAGCCGTACCGGACAGGTAAGCAACGCCAGGCAGTCCCATCAGCAGCCAGCTGCTCATGTCAGAGGCCTCGGCACTCATGGCGGTGACGAGCGGTCCCAGTGTACGTCCGCCGAGATAGAAGTCATCTGTGGTCTGATTCTGTTTTGCCAGAACCGCACCGATACCTACCATCGCAGCCAGGTAGACCAGGATTGTGATCAACATTAGAATCTGTGTTACATCCATTTTAAATCCTCCCTAAGTTTCTGCAGTTTGATGTTGTCATTCACATATGCGGAAAATGAAACATCCGGTTTATGATTAACGTTCCGTACGGAAGAGCAGTCGAAGCAGTCTTTGTACGGATTGTTTGTCAGTTGAGACTTTAACACAGTGCAGTGTCAGCGACTCAAAATGACACTATAAACCAAATATTAACATAATTTAGGCGAGGCTACAATAATAAAATACTAAAAACCTGTTATAAAAAGCCCGATATTTAAAAAAGTTACGGTCAGAGCGGTAATCCATAGAACGATATTCAGGCGTCTGCTGTTTGCATATCTGCCCATTACCCTTTTAGAAGAAGTCAGACAGATCTGTGTGAAGATCGTAATCGGGAGTTGAACGGCAAGCAGCATCTGTGAATAGATGAGTCCCTGGAACGGCGAAGAAATAAACAAAATGATCACGGCAGCCGGAACCATTGTCACCAGAATCCCCAGTTTTGTTTCTTTACCGGAAGTATCATAAGGCTTGTTAAAAATACCGGAAAAAATCGTACCGCCTGCCATTCCGGCTGTGATGCTCGAAGAAATACCGGAGAGCAGCAGAGCGACTGCAAAGACCAGTGATGCCATATTTCCAAGCAGAGGAGCGAGCATAGAACCGGTGACTGCAAGATCGTCAACCGCCGTGCCATTTCCATTCTGATAAAAACTTGCTGCCGCCATCAGGATCATGGCACTGTTGATCGCCCAGCCAATGATCATGGAAAACAGCGTGTCACGGAATTCATATTTCAGCTGCTTTTGAATTACAGCATCATCCGCAAGAGACCACTGGCGGCTCTGAATGATTTCAGAATGCAGAAACAGATTGTGCGGCATCACAACCGCACCGAGCACACTCATGATGACCGGCATGGAGTGAGCAGGAAACGAAGGCTTTATCCAGCCGATGGCAGCCTGTTTCCAGTCGATTCCTGCGATGCAGATCTCAAATAAAAATGAAAATCCGATCAGCGAGACAAAAAGAATGATCAATTTTTCAATCCGCCGGTAGGCATTGGTAAACGTACAGAACAAAACGATCACGAGAATCAGCAGACTGCCTGGTTTGATCGGGATTGAAAAAAGCATCTGCAGAGCGATTGCACCGCCCAGGATTTCCGCCATAGCTGTGGCAATCGAAGCAAGCATTGCCGTAGACAGAATGATGTTCTTGAGAATTCGGTTGATGTATGTGCTGGCAGCCTCCGAAAGACAAAGTCCGGTAACAATGCCGAGATGGGCGGCATTATGTTGCAGAAGGATCAGCATGATCGTGGAGAGCGTGACCATCCACAGAAGCTGATAGCCATACCCAGAACCGGCGGCAATGTTCGAAGCCCAGTTCCCGGGATCGATAAAACCGACCGTGACCAGAAGTCCAGGACCAATGTACTTAAGAAAATTTAGTGGCTGCTTTTTGTGTTTCTGTATCATAAAATACTTCCCCTTTTCCACTTCTTTAAAAGAATATGCCCATTTTTGCAGAACAGTGAGCAGATTCCCTCAGAATCTTGTTGCAGGTATCATATAGCAGTACCTGTAGTTTTATGAAGTTAGTTATAACTAACTCTGTGCATTTATTATATGCAGAGAAACGGAAGCTTGTCAAAAGAATATTCGCTTGTTGCGAAAAATAGACGAAAACCGTATAATTATCAGGTAGATAATTTAAATGAAATTTTCCGGACGGAGCCTTAAATGTTATGAGCAAGTAGCAAAGCGGATTGCGAATATCCGCTTGACAATATATAGAATGAAAAGGAAGGAAAACAAAAAATATGGTTACAGGGGAATTAAAAAATAAAGTAGACGGTTTATGGGAAATTTTCTGGACAGGCGGACTGACAAATCCGCTCGATGTGATCGAACAGATGACCTATCTTATGTTTATCCGCGATCTGGATGATTCGGATAACGTACATATGAAAGAAAGCATTATGCTTGGTCTGCCATATAAAAGCATATTTGAAGAAAACGTAACAATCGGAGACAGAAAAGTTCCGGGGAATCAGCTCAAGTGGAGCGTATTTCACGATTTTCCGGCTCAGAAAATGTATGCAAATATGCAGGAAAATGTGTTCACGTTTATCAAAAATCTTCATGGAGATAAAGAGAGTGCCTATGCAAAATATATGGGAGATGCGATCTTTAAAGTGCCGACACCGGTCATGCTGGATAAGATCGTAAGCGCCATGGATGAAATCTACGAAAAAATGGAGCAGTTAAGAAGTGAAGATGTCCGGGGAGATATTTACGAGTATCTGCTTTCAAAACTGGCAACTGCCGGTGTAAACGGACAGTTCCGTACACCGCGTCATATCATAAAAATGATGGTAGAAATGATGGATCCAAAAGCCGATGACCTGATCTGCGACCCGGCCTGCGGTACCTCAGGATTTCTGGTAGAGTCCAGTGAATATCTGCGAAAAAAGAAAAAAGCAGAAGTTCTGTTTAATGCAAAAAATAAGGAACACTATATGAATCATATGTTCCACGGCTACGATATGGACAGAACGATGCTGCGTATCGGAGCAATGAACATGATGACACACGGTGTCAGCAATCCGAATATCGAATATCGAGACAGTCTTTCCGACCAGAACGAAGATAAAGAAAAATACAGCCTGATCCTGGCAAATCCACCATTCAAAGGAAGCCTGGATTATGATATTGTATCTGCAGATCTTCTGAAAGTCTGCAAAACCAAAAAGACAGAACTTCTTTTCCTGACACTGTTTGTAAGAATGTTAAAAACAGGCGGAAGATGTGCGTGCATCGTACCGGATGGCATACTTTTCGGTTCGTCCAAAGCCCATAAAGATATCCGGAAAGCAATCGTGGAAGAACAGCGACTGGAAGCAGTGATCTCCATGCCGTCCGGTGTGTTCAAACCATATGCCGGAGTTTCTACAGCAATCCTGATCTTTACGAAAACCGGGCATGGCGGAACAGACAAAGTGTGGTTCTATGATATGAAAGCAGATGGACGCAGCCTGGATGACAAACGTTCCGAAGTCAAAGAAAACGATATTCCGGATATCATCGCAAGATTTAAAAATCTGGAAGCAGAAAATGACCGTAAACGAACTGACCAGTCATTTTTTGTAGAAAAACAGGAAATCGTAGACAATGCCTATGACCTTTCCATCAACAAATACAAAGAAATAGAATACATTCCGGTAGAATATCCGCCAACATCTGAGATTATGGCAAATTTACGGGCACTGGAAAAAGAAGTACAGGAGAGCATGGCAGAACTTGAAAAAATGTTAGGAGATGAGATGGCATGAAAATAGAACATATCGCAATGTATGTAAAAGATTTCGAAAAAACAAAAACATTTTTTGAAACCTATCTGAATGCCAGAGCAAACGCTGGTTATCACAATCCGAAAACAGACTTTCGCTCTTACTTCCTTTCCTTTGACGATGGGGCAAGACTGGAAATTATGAATAAGCCGCAGATGCAGGATTCTTCGAAAGTCCTTACACAGACCGGATATATTCACATTGCATTCAGCGTCGGAAGCAAAGAAAAAGTAGATGAGTTGACAGCAAAATTAAAAGAAGATGGCTATGAAATCATCAGCGGTCCACGGATAACCGGAGACGGATATTACGAGAGTTGCGTAGTGGGAATCGAAGGCAACCAGATCGAGATTACTGTGTAGCAAAGTGATTTTCACGCTCCACACAGCTAAAATATAGAATATCAACAGAGCAAATCCCACGAGTGTAAAATTAACTTTGTGGGTTTTGCTCAATCCATTTTTGAATGGTTTTTAAATCAATTTTTAAAGCAGTAGCAATTTGCTCAACAGACAAGCCAAGATCAACTAAGGAAAGAGCATCTTCCCTTTTAATATTTTCGGTAGCTGTTTTGATACCATCAGCTACCCCGGCCTCATATTCCGCCTTACGGAGTTTGCGTTCTTCCAGTTCTTTATCATATTCAAATATACTCATGGAGATCACCTCTGCTTTGTTTGCACGAAGGAAGTCGGAAAGAATGTTGTCATGTATACATTCATTAACAGCCTGTTCAACCGCTTCGTTTAATTCAAAATCTTTCGTGTATTTGCGTACAAGATTTAGTAACTGTTCAATACTTTCACAGTTACAATGCAAAAATCCATCCGAAATTGCTTCGCAATGGGATTTTTGCACACCTGAATCATGTTCTTACGGTCTCAGCAGCAAGTGCTTCGACCTGTGCTGAATGGTTATGTATATTTTTTTAAATCTGTGCATATTCCTTTAAAGTTTGGCATTGTTCCATCAGTTCTTTATTATGCCCCTCATTGATATTCAGTGTCAGAACTTCCAGTTCCAGCTTTGGATCACCGGATTGGTTTTCGAAAGCTTCGGATAAATGGTTTACCCAGTAGTCCTTTTTCTTTTCCAGACCATTGTAAAATACAATAAATTGCGGTGCCGGTATTTTCTGTAATACAGAAGAATAGAGAGATTTGTGATCTACTAATTTCTGGTATTCACTGGAAATATAGAATAAATCACGCAGCGGCATATTTGGATTGTAAGTAGACTGATGTTCATACAGAAATAAGTCGGTATCAACGATAAAAGCCAGGTCATTTTTCATACCCATATAAATGGCATTTTCCAGTGTCACAATCTCAAGTTTATCCGGATCATCATAATGTGAACCGCTGATTGCGTTATAAAGAGACAATAAATTTTTTCTGTCAGAGAACAGCATACGGAATACAGTGTCTTTGTACATCCGGTTTGCTTTCAGCATTTCATTTTGCACCATAGAAGTAGCTCCTTTGGCAGGAGTATACAAAAGTGTGGTGGATATGCAGTCTGCTAATCGGTCAACATTTGAAACTCCTGCTTTTTTATTAATTTTGAAAGAAAAGCATGAATTTTCGAAATGTGAAATAGATTAATAGACAGCACAATGCCAAGAACGTTAAGAAAATATGCGTTGCTGTTATACTAACACATAACTCTTTTTAAATCAATAGAAAATGAAAAATATTAAAAAGACAACATAAACAATAAGCAACTGCAACAAAACAAAGGAAACGGCTTGCACAAGGAACTGAAAAATGTTATTCTGGAATAAAGTATAGACATGGAAACAAGAAACAGTAAAACAGAGATACCTTTGTTTAAGGTAAAAGACGAGAAAATTCATATTTGCAGTGCAGATGAAACTGCAAGGTAAATGTGGGGTTATGGGGATGATTATAGATGGAAAAATTATGGAAATATAAAAAAATTGGAGAAGTATGTATTGTTGAACGTGGTGCTTCACCACGACCAATTGATAAGTATATTACGGATAATGAAAGTGGAATTAATTGGATAAAGATAGGTGATACTTCAGATTCCATGTATATAACTGAGACTGCTCAAAAAATTATTGTAGAAGGTATGAAGAAATCGAGATATGTAAAGCCGGGAGATTTTTTATTATCTAATTCTATGAGCTTTGGGCGACCATATATACTGAAAATAGATGGATGCATCCATGATGGTTGGCTTGTGTTAAGAGATGAAAATGCATTATTTGATAAGCGTTTTTTGTATTATTATTTAAGTTCGAAAACTACCTATAAAAAATTAAAGTCTATGGCCGTTGGTGGAGTGGTGAACAATTTGAATAGTGAAATGGTGCGAAATGTGATCGTGCCAGTTCCTGATAAAGAAGAGCAGTCTGAAATAGCGGATTTGTTTGATAAAATTAAAAAGATTTTAGATGACAGAAAACAGGAATTAGAACAATTAGACACTCTTGTCAAATCCCGATTTGTGGAGATGTTTGGGGATATTATAACTGGTAAATACAATTATAAGATTAGAAAGTTAGGAGATGTGGCATTTATAGGTTCAAGTCATAGAGTATTCACAACGGAATTTGTAGAAAGTGGTATTCCATTTTATAGAGGTACGGAGATAGGTGAACTAGCAAATGGTATTGAACCGAGTGAACCATATTATATTTCGGAAGAACATTATAACAAACTTACAAAGAATAATACTAAACCAAGGATTGGTGACTTACTAATGCCTTCTATCTGTAATAAAGGTCAAATTTGGATGGTTGATACTGATAGACCATTTTATTATAAAGATGGTCGTGTTTTATGCATATCTCCTAATAGAGATATATTTAATTCAAAATATTTGGAGTATTTTATGCGAATAAAGACATTAGTGGAATATCCGAAACTCGGATCAGGGTCTACATTTGCTGAATTTAAGATTTTTTTACTGAAAGATATGGATGTTTTAGTACCACCAAGAAATGTTCAAAACCAATTCGCAGACTTTGTTGCATCCGTCGACAAATCAAAATCTAAGATTCAAAAATCCTTAGAAGAGACGCAGTTATTATTTGACAGTCTGATGCAGAAGTATTTTGGATGAAAAGGGTGATGAAATGGCAAAAATGACAGTATATCATGGTGGATATATGGCAGTGGAACATCCGGAAATCCGAAAGGGACGCAATACAAAGGATTTCGGAACAGGTTTTTATTGCACAATTATTAAAGAACAGGCTCAGAGATGGGCAAAACGTTATGATACCAAGATCGTTTCCATCTACGATGTGCGTTTAGATTCTTCGTTAAAAATCAAAGATTTCCGGGAAATGACAGATGAATGGTTGGATTTTATTATTGATTGTCGGGCAGGAAAAACACATAACTATGACATTGTGATCGGAGCGATGGCAGATGATCAGATTTACAACTATATTTCTGATTATATGGATGGCTCGATTACGAGAGAGCAGTTCTGGGTGCTGGCAAAGTTCAAATATCCGACACATCAGATAAATTTTTGCTCAAAAGAAGCACTGAAATGTCTGGAATACAGGGGATTTGAGGTGGTTAAGTGATGGAAAATGGAAGAGAATCCAGAAAGGATAATGATTTATTTTTTACCTGTGCGTTGATTGATTATATTGCAAGAAAAACGAAAAATACCAGGTCAGATGTTGTTAATGCATTAGGAAAAAAGCGTCTGGAAAAGATTTATGATCTGGCGGATATTTACCATAGTGATAATATTGACCGGGTAAGCGAAGATTTTATCGAAGAAGCCCAAATTAAACAAGGAAATTTTGATAATGTTGGAGAATGTCAGTATGCAATTCCTACACACTGGGACATTGGAAAAGTCTATAAACGCCTTATTAAGCAGGTTTCAGAAAAAGAGAAAATAGAAGTAATTGACGCATTGATTAAAGTTTACAATTCTTTTCTGAGTGGAAAAATAGATGATTATAACAGCAGTGTTTATTATGAAAATCCATCATATCTTTTCGAATGTTACGAGGAAAATAAGATTCTTTAGGAAAAATCTGCTATACTTTCTGCAAAAACAGGAGTGCAGAAAAATGGAGAATCAGATTTATAATATTTTAAATGATATGGCGGAATTTTTAAATGTAATGCAGATGAAAAAGCTTCAGAAAGTACTGATTTATCACTTGAATGAGGCGAAACAGGTACAGGAAGAGATTTCAAATGAGAAATATCTGGAAATGTTTTTGACGGCAAAACAGATTGAGGGGTGTTCAGACAGGACAATTCAATATTATCGTGTAACGATTGAGCATATGTTGAAAAGAATTACGATACCACTGCGTCAGATTGCAACGGAGGATATTCGCCAATATTTGATTGATTATCAGAAAATCAACAACTGTGGAAAGGTGACAATAGACAATATTCGTCGCAATTTATCCAGTTTCTTTTCCTGGCTGGAGGAAGAGGACCATATTTTAAAAAGTCCGGTGAAACGTATCCACAAAATCAAGACGAAAACGGTAGTAAAAGAAGTCATTTCCGATGAGAGCATTGAGATTTTGCGTGATAATTGCAAGGAAAAGCGTGATCTTGCTATTATAGATCTACTTTTTTCAACCGGAATGAGAGTCGGTGAACTGGTAAATCTGGATATTGCAGATATTGATTTCAATGAAAGAGAATGTATTGTATACGGAAAAGGTGATAAAGAACGCAGGGTTTATTTTGATGCAAGAGCAAAACTTCATTTACAGAATTATTTAAAATGCCGGACTGACGATAATCCGGCACTATTTGTGACGCTCAATGATCCACATAAACGCCTGAAAATCAGTGGAGTGGAAATACGATTGAGACAATTAGGGCGAGAATTAAAATTAGAGAGAATCCATCCGCATAAATTCCGTCGAACTATGGCAACACGAGCTATAGATAAAGGGATGCCGATTGAACAAGTACAGAAATTGCTGGGACATCAGCAAATCGACACCACGATGCAGTATGCAATGGTTAATCAAAGCAATGTAAAAACATCCCATAGACGCTTCATAGCCTGAGCAAATTTTACGCTGTTCATATTTGCAGTGCAGATGAAACTGCAAGGTAAATGTGGGGTTATGGGGATGATTATAGATGGAAAAATTATGGAAATATAAAAAAATTGGAGAAGTATGTATTGTTGAACGTGGTGCTTCACCACGACCAATTGATAAGTATATTACGGATAATGAAAGTGGAATTAATTGGATAAAGATAGGTGATACTTCAGATTCCATGTATATAACTGAGACTGCTCAAAAAATTATTGTAGAAGGTATGAAGAAATCGAGATATGTAAAGCCGGGAGATTTTTTATTATCTAATTCTATGAGCTTTGGGCGACCATATATACTGAAAATAGATGGATGCATCCATGATGGTTGGCTTGTGTTAAGAGATGAAAATGCATTATTTGATAAGCGTTTTTTGTATTATTATTTAAGTTCGAAAACTACCTATAAAAAATTAAAGTCTATGGCCGTTGGTGGAGTGGTGAACAATTTGAATAGTGAAATGGTGCGAAATGTGATCGTGCCAGTTCCTGATAAAGAAGAGCAGTCTGAAATAGCGGATTTGTTTGATAAAATTAAAAAGATTTTAGATGACAGAAAACAGGAATTAGAACAATTAGACACTCTTGTCAAATCCCGATTTGTCGAATTGTTTGGAGATCCAGTAATCAATAGTATGGGGTGGAAGAAAGCATTAATCGGTGATGATTGTTTTGTTACTAAGTTAGCAGGATTTGAATACACTCAGTATATTAACTATGAAGACTCTGGTGATGTAGTTATGGTTAAGGCTCAGAATGTAGAGAATGGTAAGCTGAATCGTAAGGAACTTTCTTTTATTTCAAATGAAGTTTCTGACTCATTACCAAGATCTCAGCTTGCTCCAGGAGATGTTGTAATGACTTACGTAGGAGCAAATATTGGTGATGTTGCAATTATAGATAATGAGTACAAATATCATTTAGCTCCCAATGTTGCCAAGATACGTCCTGATTCGGAAAGATATAATTCAATATATTTCATGTATATGTTAATGTTGTTAAATGCATACATTGTAAAGAATTCCGCAGATACAGCAAAGGCTGCTTTAGGAATGGAGAGAATAAGAAAATTGAATGTATTTGTACCTCCAATAGAACTTCAAAACCAATTCGCAGACTTTGTTGCATCCGTCGACAAATCAAAATAATACAAAGTTTGCTCATATGTTCATATGATAAAAAATGCAATATAATATGTAAATATATAAAAATTCACACAATAAAAGTAACGTTTTGCAAAATAAAGCAACAAATAGCTTGAAAGAAAAGAGAAGGATTGATATAATGCACATGGGTATTAATACCCAAGGTGCTACTTCACAATTGACGTGAATGGCGGTTTGCTTTTTACGGAGAGTTTATAGCTTCGATTACATAGATTACTTAATCAGAAAATATGTATGGAGGAACTCGCTTATGCTAACAATCGGTGACTTGATTGCAGTAATTAGTCTCTGCTTAACCAGTTTTGGTCTTGGCTATACGATTGGTGCGAATAGCAATAAGACCGAAAAAAAATAACCGCCCCAGTCTGCAAACTAAGCGGTTATTTTTAACCTAATAAACATCAGGCGAACCGTCATGGTAGCACCTTTTTGTATTTAAATATGAACTGTCTGTATCATAGCACAAAACGACTTTTGTGTCAAATTATCAGCAGAATCTTAAGCGGCTATTATAAGCGATTCATCAGATCTTTCTGATTACAACAGATGTCCCGTTTGCAATGACTCCGATCACATTATTGGAAAATATGTTGTAATCAATATCAATGCCAATGACTGCATTTCCACCCAATGCAGCTGATTTTTTGATCAGTTTATCCATGGCAGCGTGCCTTGCTGTCTCGAGCTTTTCCTCGAATATCCCCGACTGCACGCCAAAGAAATCAGCAAATGAAGAAGTAAATTCTGAAAGAAATCCGGTGCCAAGAACTACTTCGCCGGCGACAATCCCCAGGTAAGATACGATTTCATAACCTTCAAACTGAAATCCGGTTGTTACCATGTGGGTTTTTTCACGATAATCCAGATCCTGTTTTTCGTTTTCTGCCCGTTGTATTTCTTCTTTTTTTGCACGACTGTCCCACAATTTTTCGTCATAATCCGGATTGCTGTATTGATAACCTGCACGCATCGCTTCGATGATCTGAGGTAATTCTTTAGGATCAATATGGCTTAACTCTTCGTCGGATAACAGTTGAACCATTTCATTTCCACAATAATCGCAGTTTTCTGCAAGATGATTGGTTTCTCTGCAATTTCCGCAGTGTTTGCAGCATAAAATCATAAGCGTTCCTCCTTTAGCGTATGTATTTTCAAAATGGTAAGCTCTTAAGTTAAATACCATTGTAATAGGAATCTGCCATCTGTACAATGTTTTTTTTGTGAACAGGAACGGAACCTGTCGTTTTTTGTGAAATATGTGTTTTCAGGCTGGATTTACGGGATTTGTCGGATTCCTTTCATAACTTTCTTGTGAGAAAAACCACTTCGTGTTAAAATATCAGAAGACATTTCACGAAAATATAACAAGAGGGGGTGGCGGCGTGACGAACTTTGATTTCCTGAAGGATATTCCGCAGTTTGCAGCGTTTGCGGATGTTGCGGTGGCAGCGGAAAAGATCCTGATGATCGACCCGGAGGCGAGCGTGATGAACTGCCGGCGGGCGATGGAATTTGCCGTCAAATGGATGTATTCGGTTGACGATATGCTGGTAATGCCATATCAGGACAAGCTGGTCAGCCTGCTGAATACGGAAGAGTTTAAAGGAATTGTGGATGCAGACATTTTGCGGAGAATGGATTTTATTCGCAGGGTGGCAAATCAGGTGGCACATACGGGAAGAAAGCTGACGCTGGATCAGGCGAAGCTGTGCCTTGAGAATCTTTATATATTTCTGGATTTTCTAGCTTATTGTTATGCGGATGATTATCAGGAGGGGCAGTTTGATGCAGGTCTTCTGGAGCAGAATCAGGAGATCCTGGCAGCGGAGACAGCCTTTCCGGATATTGATCTGGAGGCTTTGATCGCAGAAAATAAAGCATTGAAGGCAGAACTGACTTCTAGGCGTGAGGAGCAGAAGCAGACGTATGTTCCGAAGCCGCTGGAGTTGTCGGAGTATGCAACCCGCAAACAATATATCGATACGATGCTGATTGATGCCGGATGGATGGAAGGAAAGAACTGGCTGAATGAAGTCGAAGTCTATGGCATGCCCAATAAATCAGGCAGCGGTTTTGCGGATTATGTGCTTTATGACGATGCACACCGGCCGCTGGCGGTGATCGAAGCGAAAAAGACCTGTGCAGATGTGGCGAGCGGACGGCAGCAGGCAGAGTTATATGCGGATTCTTTGGAGCGGCAGTATGGACGCAGACCGGTCATTTTCCTTACGAACGGATTTGAGACGAGGATTGTGGACGGACAGTATCCGGAGCGGCAGGTTTCCTGCATTTATTCCAGAAGAGATCTCGAAAAATGGTTTAATTTAAAAACCATGCGGGGCGATCTTGGCAGTGTCCGGATTGATAAAAAAATCGCCGGAAGGTATTATCAGGAAGAGGCGATCAAGGCAGTATGCGAGAGCTTTGATAAAAAGAACAGAAGAAAAGTACTGCTTGTCATGGCGACCGGATCGGGAAAGACAAGAACAGTCATTGCACTTTGCGATGTGCTTCTGCAAAACGGCTGGGTGAAAAATATTTTGTTTCTTGCGGATCGCACTTCCCTTGTCACACAGGCAAAAAGAAGCTTTGTCAATATGCTGCCGGATCTTTCGGTGGCAAATTTGTGTGAGGAGAAAAGCAATCTGCATGCACACTGTATTTTTTCAACTTATCAGACGATGATCAACTGCATTGATGCCACACGGGACGAAGACGGAAAATTATTTACGAGCGGCCATTTTGACCTTGTGATCTGTGATGAGGCACATCGTTCGATCTACAATAAATACAAAGACATTTTCACATATTTTGATGCACCGCTTGTTGGTCTTACTGCGACGCCGAAAGATGAGATCGATAAAAATACCTACAGCATTTTTGAGCTGGAGAAGGGCGTGCCGACTTACGGTTATGAGCTGGCACAGGCGGTAAAAGACGGTTATCTGGTGGATTTCCTTTCGGTGGAAACAAAGCTGAAATTTCTGGAAGAGGGCATTGCGTACGATGAGCTTTCGGACGAAGATAAAGAAGCATACGAGAACACCTTTGTGGATGAAAATGGACAGGTTGTGGAGCGGATCCAGTCCTCAGCACTGAATACCTGGATCTTTAATGACGATACGATCAGACAGGTGCTGGACATTCTGATGACACATGGAATCCATACAGACTACGGAGAAAAGCTCGGCAAGACGATTATTTTTGCGAAAAATCATGCTCATGCGGAAAAAATATTTGAGGTGTTCAATAAAGAATATTCACATCTGCCGGGTTATGCAAAAGTGATCGACAATCGTATCAGCCATTCCCAGAGCCTGATCGATCAGTTTTCGGAGCCGGATAAACTGCCGCAGATCGCCATTTCCGTTGATATGCTGGATACGGGAATCGATGTGCCGGAAATTTTAAATCTGGTCTTTTTTAAAAAGGTAATGAGCAAGGCAAAGTTCTGGCAGATGATCGGGCGTGGAACGAGGCTCTGTCCGGGACTTTTGGATGGTGAGGATAAGCAGAAATTCTATATTTTTGATTTTTGTGGGAATTTCGAGTTTTTCCGGATGCAGAAGGGAAAAGAGACAGCAGTCCGGCTGCCTTTGCAGAGTGCGATTTTTAACCTGAAATTTCAGATTTCGTATAAATTGCAGGATTTACAATATCAGACAGAAAGACTGATCGCCTATCGCAAAAACCTGGTTGAGAGTATGCAGGGAAAAGTACAGGAACTGAGCCGGGATAATTTTGCGGTGCGTCAGCATTTGAAATATGTGGAATATTATTCCAATCCGGAGAATTATCAGAATATCCGTTACGAGGATACGCTGACCGTTCAGGAGGAGGTTGCACCGCTGATCATGCCGGATCAGGAAGAGGCGTCCGCCGTTCGTTTTGACGCACTGCTCTATGGGATTGAGCTTGCTTATCTGATGGGAAATAAATATGGAAAAGCGAGAAAGGATCTTCTGAAAAAGGTGCGTGCGGTGGCAGGTGTTGCCAATATTCCGCAGATCAAAGCACAGGAAAAACTGTTGAATCAGATCCTGCACACGGATTATCTGGAGACGGCCGGTGTGGATGAATTTGAACATATCCGTGAAAATCTGCGGGAACTGATCAAATATATCAAAGAAAAAGAAGGAAAGCGGTATGATACCGATTTTGCGGATGAACTTCTGGCGATGGAATGGAAAGAGTCAGAGCTGGAAAATGATGACCTGAAAAATTATAAAGCGAAAGCAGAATATTATGTCCGCAGGCATCAGGATAATGAGGCGATTGCCAGGCTGAAGAATAATCAGCCGCTGACAGCGGCGGATGTACAGCTTCTGGAAGAAATCCTCTGGGGAGAACTGGGGACAAAAGAAGAGTATGAGACGGAGTACGGACAGAAGCCGCTCGGAGAATTTGTCCGTGAAATTGTCGGCTTGGATATGAACGCTGCAAAAGAAGCATTTTCAGAATATCTGGATGAAAACAGCCTGGACAGCAGGCAGATTTATTTCGTAAATCAGATCGTGGAATACATTGTGCAAAATGGCATGATGAAAGATCTGTCAGTGCTTCAGGAGGCACCATTTACGGATCAGGGAAGTGTCGTGGACATTTTTACGGATCTGAACGTATGGATGGGAATCCGGAAAGTGATCGACCAGATCAATGCAAATGCCGCAGCAGCTTAGGAGATAAATAAACTATGAATTTTTTTGATTACATAAAGAACGAGTCGTTTTTTAAACCGCTTACGTTTAAGTACCGCAGGATTTATTATGACTGTATCCGGATTTTGATCGACCGTTCGAAGGAACTTCCGGTTCTCTACGAGTCGGATGCAAAGGACAGTATCACGCTGTATCTGAAAAACGAAGAGATTCAGCGACTGATCGAAGAAGCGGATGATGAGAATGAGGCGGTGCAGCTTCAGGCGGCTGAGATTCTGGCCATTTTCCGTGAATGTGGATGGATCAAGCCACGGCAGATCGGACGCAGCGGAGAATATGTTGTAAATCTTTCGACGGATTGCCGAAGAGTGATTGATTTTCTGGATAAACTGACTGAAAAGAAAAATGAAGGTACGATGTCAAACCGCATTCTCTCAATGTATGAGATCATGAAATCCGCATCGGAAGAAGGCTCGGTGCGAAAAGAACGTCCGTACTCAAACATTCTGGTGCCGATGATGGAAAATGAAACCGAGCTTCGCAATGAGCTGGCTGATTTAAAAGACAGTATATCGGATATCATGAAAACAGTCATCGAATTTCAGGACATGAACAGTTTCGGGCAGTTCATTATGAAAAATGAAATGTTGGACCGGTTCTTCAGTGAATATTTCTTCGTAAAAAACAACGGACTAATCCCTACCCAGCTTTCTTTCATCCGTGACCGGATCGAGGATCTGCGTTATGGGGATATGTATGAGAAAATGGTCGAAGAATGTGGAAAACGTCTGCGTTGCCCGAAAGAGCAGGCAATTTCCCGTGTGGACCGTTACATGGCGGAACTCCAGTATTTCCTGAGTGTGGAATACGAAGAAAATATGGAACTGATTGATACTCGCATCAACAGTTATTATAATCTGGCAAATACAAGAATCATGCAGATGGCGAGCAGCCGTGTCAGACTGGAGAATCTTCTCGGCGATTTCCTGGATCGTGTTTCCAGGATTTCAAAAGAAGAGCAGGATGCGGCTATGGAAAAAGTGGAGAAATGCACTCGTGTTATCAACCAGAAATACGTTGGTTACAAATCATTCGAGCAGAATCGGCGTATCCGCAACGAAGGTCAGAATATCGCATTAAATACCAATGCGATGTCGGAAGAAGAGATGCAGAAACGGACGGAGAATCTGTTCCGCAGTGCACCGAACCGTTATGCTCCGGCCCGTGTCGGAGCATATCTGGATGAGGCACTTGGATTGGATGTGAGCATGGAGCTGAAAGAAAAGGGTGTGCAGACAAAAGAAGAGGCACTGATGATCGCAGCGGCGATGCTTTATGCGAAAAATGCAGAATTTCCATACGAAGTCCGCATCAAGGACGAAAAAGTGAGCACGAAAATTGCCGATATCAGCAATGTGGTGATCTCGAGAAAATAAAGATGTCAGAATTGTGGATCACAGGGTACGAAAATATTTACAGGGCATTTTTTTGAACGCAGAGAAGCGGATTGTGAATGTCCGCTTTACAAATACAATGAGGTAAATTTATATGCAGGATTTAAGTTTTATAAGCAATATGAGCGACGAGGATGCGTATCTGTTCAAACGCTGTGTGCGGCGGCTTCTGGATACGACATTTCTTGTAAAAGACAAAGAAGAAAAGCTCTATCAGTTTGTAGCTTCCGAATCTAACCGCTACGACATGAACCAGTATCTGGCAGTGATCGGCTACAAAGTGGTTGTAGAAGAACAGATGGGTGTGGCGATGCTGCAGCCAAATGATGATGATAAAGAAACAGTCGGACTGAAACGCCTCAATCTCTATCATTTTGACCAGAGACATATGAAACTGCTGCTGGTATTGTGGCTTTTATTTCTGGAGCGGATGGGATATGAAGAGGCAGTCTATGTGACGGTCGGTGAGATTATCGACAAATGCAGGCTTTATGATATTGAGCTGACGCCGGTCGAGTTTAAAAAGGCATATGCGACCTTCCGCAGGTTCTGCCTGATCGATTACAGTGACGATATCACAAAAGAGGACGGGGCTGTGCGTCTCTATCCTTCTTTGCAGTTCTGTCTGGATATCGGACAGTTGAAACAGGTGATGGCAGAATTTGTGGAACAGGAAGATTTCGAGGCAGCGGACATGGCAGACCTGGAAGAGGCAGAAAGTGAGGAGAGCGATGAGTAAAATAGTTTTACGCAATGTACAGCTGATCAACTGGTATGGATTTACCAACACGGTCGTTCCGGTTGCAGAAAATCTCACCCTGATCTCCGGAGAGAATGAGTGCGGAAAATCGACGATCCTCGATGCCATCAAATATGCCTACACCGGTGATACGCAGTTTAATAAGGCGACAAGCGGATATAATACAGGCGTGGGCAAGCGAAATCTGATCTCGTATACACGCTGTCTGGTCGATGCAAGTGCCGGCGTGTATGCAAGACCGGCGGAGAAGATCCCGGTTGTGTATACCCACATCGCACTGGAATATTATGACCAGATCAACGAAAAATCCTTTGTGCTCGGCGTGATCATCGAGACAGCCGTGACGGATATCCGCGGCACGTACTGGTATGCGATGGAAGACAAACATCTGTCGGATATTTCCTATGTCTATGAAGACGGTTCTGCCTTAAAGCCGTACGATGCGTCCGGATTTCAGAAACGTTACAATGTCAAACTCCGCAAGAAACAGGATGGAGTGGCATTGTTTATGCAGATGGTCGGACTGAAGCTTCCGTATCAGGAAGTGTTTCGTTATCAGAGAAAACTTCGAAATATCATGGCATACAATCCGGCGGCAAAGATCCAGGAATTTATCCGGGAATCGGTTCTGGAAGAACACGATGTCAATTTTGAAAAATTAAAAGATGCCAAGAAAAATATTGAGCAGATCAACAGCCGTTTGGAGCTGATCGAAGAAGAGATCGGTGATCTGGATGCGATCCTGAAGGATTATGCAGAATACGATGAGCGTGTCATGCAGCTGAAAGTGGATGATATTAAATTAAAATATCGAAATATGCTTTCCTGGAAAGAAAAACGCTGCATGGCAGAAGAAATGATCCGCAAAAACAGCATTGAAGTAGAAACACAGATCAAAACAATCAAAGAACTGAGCACGGAGATCGATGCACTTGACCGTTATTATATGGAGGCAAAAGCCGCACTGCGGGAACTGAATGTTTCCAAAGCGATCGACAATTCCAGACAGCAGATCACTGCTTTCGAGAAACAGCTGGAGAAGCGGAAGAGTGAAAGGGAAGAGCTGGAGCAGTTCCGGAAACGTCTGCTGCATGTGGCAGAAGAACTGAACAAAATGGAATGCGAGGTTTCTCATTTTGAAACGCTTGGCAAACTGACGGCAGTCGATCTTTCCAATTCGGAGAAACAGGAAGCCATCGATGCACTGAGAGCGGAAATCCGTAAAAAACGTGACAGCATTGTGCGAAGCAGGGCTTATCTGGACCGTGAGCTCAAAGAAGTGCAGCTGGAACGCAGTGAACAGAGCAAGATCGTTGAAAACTGTGACCGCAACAAAGCGGATTATTCGCATGTGCAGGAACAGACGCAGCTGATCCGGGAGATCAACAAAGAACTGAAAAAACAGGGCATCGATGAAGAAGCCCGCATGGCGTGTGAATATGTATCGGAACTGAAAGATGAAGCATGGCGTGATGCGATCGAAGCTTTTCTTGGTGTGCACCGCTATGCGATCCTGGTCTCGCCGCAGGCCTTTGATGTTGCCAATCAGGTTATGGACTGCTCCGGACATCGTTATGTGGAGCTGGTCAATACAAAGCGTCTGGCTGAACGCAAGATCAAATGTGAGGAAGATTCGGTCTATCATTATCTTCAGATTCAGAATGAGACAGCAGCAAAGTATTTCCAGTTCTGGCTGGGTGCGATCCATGCAGTTGAGCTGGACGAGGTTGCAAAATACGATAATGCCATGTCAAAAGAAGGAAAACTCGGCAGAAATATGGCAGTTACTTACATCAACACGAAAAAGATCAAGAGCTACTGCCTTGGCGGGGCGGCGATCGAGCTGAACCGCAAAAGAGCTGCGAAAAAACTGGATCAGCTGGAAAAACGGGAAAAAGAGATTTTGAGTAGCAGACATACGATGCAGAATCAGGATGTTTTTCTGCAGAGCAGTCTGGATTATTTCAAAGATTACAATCTGGAAGCCAACAGAGAATGTGAACATTTAAATGCAGAGCTGGAAGCAGAAAAGGTGCGTTATCGTGAACTTCTGGAAGCCCAGAAAAACAATGCAGAATTTATGGCACTTTCGCAGCGTGTGACCGATCTGGAAAAACAGCTTCGCAATAAAACACGGGAGAAAGACGAAGAGAGCAAGAAGCGTTATCGTCTGGAAGCAGAGATCGAGCAGAAAAAGAAAGACAGCGTGATGTATCAGGCGAAAGAAGCGGAAGAGCAGAAACATCTGGAAGAAGAACAAAAGCTCAATCGTTCTGCAGCAGAGCAGGCGATCACAGAATACGACCGCTATCTTGCCGGAGAAGATAAAAAAGGCGGCATCATGCAGCTTTCCGAGAAAGAGCAGATGGAAAAACGCGTCAGCAGTTTTGCGGCAAATATCAATGGACAGCAGCAGGCGTACAACAACCGAAAGCAGGAAGAAGAACGTCTGCCGATCGGTCTTGAGTACGAAAAAAGCTATCACCAGAGACGCGGAAAAATCTGGATCGATGACCTTCAGAATCTGCAGCAGAAATTAAAAGAGCAGACCATGCGTTATGAAAGCATTTTCAAAAGAGAATTTGTTCTGAATATTTACGAGACGGCAAGGGCTGCAAGAAAAGACATCGCACAGATCAACAAAGAGCTTCGCAAGCTGAAATTCGCGACATGCTATCAGTTTGATGTGAAATTTTTGAATGACAATTCCGACTATGCCAAAATTCTGCGTTATGCAGAGTATCTTCAGCAGACCGGAAATCTGGCGGACGGTCAGATCGCCCTTACAAAGCTGATGGGTTATGAGGATGACGAAGTAGAGAGACGGGAGCGGGAGATCAAAGATATTATTAACCGCATCATTGAAAAAAATGATCTGGCGGAGATCCAGAAATTTGCAGATTACCGCAATTATATGAGCTATGAGATCATCATCAACAACGAAGAAGTAAAAGACGGAAAATTATCCAAACAGGTAGGATACAATTCCGGTGCCGGAACGCAGATCCCATATACGCTGATTTTGTCGGCGGCACTCTCCATGCTCTACAATGTGCGAGTCAATTCCGTAAGACTGATCTTTATTGATGAGCCGTTCGAAAAAATGAGTGACCACAATATCAAACTGATGCTTGATTTCTTCAAAAACCAGGACTTTCAGGTTATCTTCTGTGCACCGCCAAATAAACTGGAATCGATCGGAAGTGAATGCGGTGTGATCATCCCGGTTTTGAAAAATGCAAATGACGATATGTTGATCGGAAAGGTGAAATTTCATGACACAGTTAATGGAGCAAATTAAAGAAAAAGATGCACAGGCATTTACCCACAGCGGAAAGTTTCATGCGGACGATGTATTTTCGTCTGCACTTCTGCTGTCTGTCAATCCGGAGATCACGATCCACCGCGGCAGTCAGGTGCCGGAGGATTTTAAAGGGATTGTTTTTGACATCGGAAGAGGAAAATACGACCATCATCAGAGGGATAGCAGAATCCGTGAAAATGGTGTGCCGTATGCAGCTTTCGGACTTTTATGGGAAGAGTTGGGTGCTGAGATTTTAGGAGAAGAACTGGCAGAAAAATTTGACGAGGCTTTTGTGCAGCCACTGGACAACAATGACAACACCGGCGAAAAAAATGAACTTGCCACCCTGATCGGCAATTTCAATCCGCCATGGGATGCACAGGGCGGAAACGATGCGGCGTTCTTTAAGGCGGTCGGTGTGGCCGGCATGATCCTCGATAACAAACTGGAGCGTTATCGGGGCAATGAGCGTGCCGACAAACGTGTAGAAGAAATTTTAAAACAGCATCAGAAAGAGATCGCTTCCGGCAAAAAGCCGGCGGATGAAAAGCAGATTCTGGTGCTGCCGGATTATGTCCCGTGCCAGAAATATCTTTCCGAGACAGACATTGCATTCGTGATCTTTCCATCCAATCGCGGCGGCTACTGTATTCAGCCTCAGAAGCGAGAATACTCCCTGAATTATAAATGCAGTTTCCCGGAAAGCTGGCTTGGTCTTGAAAAAGAAGAATTAAAAGAAGAGAGCGGTCTTTCCGGTGCAGAATTCTGTCATAAGGGCGGATTTCTTATGACGACAAGTACGCTCGAAGATGCCATAAAGGCATGCAAGATCAGTCAGCAGCAGTTCCATGAGCAGGTTGTGATCGTAAATCTTGGCACAGATGAGGCAGCCGATGCATTGCTTTTCAAACTTCCGCAGTTTTCCGGTGCCAGAATCGTGCACATGGAGCTGCCGGATCTTCCGCCGATGGAGTGGGACGGCATTTACGGTGAATCCACACTTGAAAAGCAGGAATGGAAAGCACAGATCAAAGATCAGGTGAAAAAGATTCTGAAATCCAAACCGGAAGCAGTCTATGTGCAGGGAGATCTTTTTGCGGTGTATCCGCTGATCCATGCACTTCGCAAACGCCATATGCCGGTGCTGGTGATGACAGAGATGGAAGGGGAACAGAAAATTGTGCGGATTCCGTCCGGCTCATAGTGTGATTTCAGACTTTTGACCCTGGCATTAAGATGCCTGCGAATTGCTCCGTTACAAGTAACTCTCGCAATTCTATAAACATTCGGAATTCGCATATTTACTGCGTAAATAGCTACTTCCTCATGTTTAGCGGATCCCAAGTTCAAATGTCTTATCTTGCAAGCAAGAACGACATTTTGATCTTTTGACCCTGGCATCTCAAAAAGTGCACAAAAAAATAGTGGGAAAAACAGGAAAAAAGGAGAAAATTACATTATATTCTTGCAATTTAGTCGGCTTTTAGGTACAATATAGTTCTATGATGATACGGAATTGCAAAAGCTTTGGGAAAGCGGAGCAATTCATAAGGATTATTTTAGGTAAATAATGATCCGGAGATGGAAGAGGGCGGATATACGAAGGTTTTCGGATTGTTAAAAGAAAAAAGTATGAAAGGAAAAGGAAATGAATAAGAAAGACGAATTCAAACCGTACATTCCGGCAGACAGAGTCATGCCGGAGCTTACTGTGACTTCCATTATTATGGGTGTTTTGCTCGCAGTAATTTTCGGAGCAGCCAATGCATATCTTGGACTCCGAGTTGGTATGACTGTTTCTGCTTCTATTCCGGCAGCAGTTATATCTATGGGTGTTATTCGCATTATCATGCGTAAGAATTCCATCCTTGAAAGTAACATGGTACAGACCATCGGTTCAGCCGGTGAGTCACTTGCAGCAGGAGCGATCTTTACGATGCCGGCACTGTTCCTCTGGGCAGAAGAGGGTCTTTGCTCTATGCCGAGCCTTGTCGAGATCACACTGATCGCACTTTGCGGTGGTGTTTTAGGTGTACTTTTCATGGTACCGCTTCGTAATGCCCTGATCGTGAAAGAGCACCAGACACTGCTTTACCCGGAAGGAACTGCATGTGCAGATGTACTTCTGGCCGGCGAAGAAGGCGGAGCAAACGCTTCTACGGTATTCTCCGGTATGGGACTTGCAGCAGTATTTAAATTTATCGTTGATGGTCTGAAGGTGATCCCGGCAGACGTATCAGCAGCTTTTAAATCTTTCAAAGGTGAGATCGGTATGGAAGTATACCCGGCACTGCTTGGTGTTGGTTATATTGTAGGACCAAAGATCGCATCTTACATGTTTGTTGGTTCTGTATTCGGATGGCTGGTTATCATCCCGCTGATCTGTCTGTTCGGACCTGATACCTGGCTGTATCCGGCAGAAGCAGGCACAACGATCGCTCAGCTTTATGCAGGCGGCGGTGCAGCAGCTATCTGGAGTACTTACGTAAAATACATCGGTGCAGGTGCCATCGCAACAGGCGGTATCATCTCTCTGATCAAATCTCTGCCTCTGATCGTAAAAACTTTCAGCGACTCTATGAAGAGCGTAAAAGGCGGAAAAAATACAAGTACTGCACGTACTGCACAGGATCTGCCGATGCAGTTTATCCTGATCGGAATCGTTGCCATGGTCGTTATCATCTGGGCAGTTCCGGCTATTCCGGTATCTCTGCTTGGAGCAGCACTGATCGTAATCTTCGGATTCTTCTTCGCAACGGTATCCTCCCGTATGGTAGGTCTGGTAGGAAGTTCCAATAACCCGGTATCCGGTATGGCAATCGCTACTCTGCTGATCGCAACTATGGCGATCAAAGGAAGCGGCAAAACAGGTATCGACGGTATGACAGCAGCAATCGCAATCGGTTCTGTTATCTGTATTATCGCAGCAATCGCAGGCGATACTTCACAGGATCTGAAGACTGGTTATCTGCTTGGTGCTACACCGAAAAAACAGCAGATTGGTGAGCTGATCGGTGTTCTTGCATCCGGTCTGGCTATCGGCGGTGTTCTCTACCTGCTGAATGCAGCATGGGGTTACGGCGGAGCAGAAGTACCGGCTCCTCAGGCAACTCTGATGAAGATGATCGTAGAAGGTATCATGGGCGGAAACCTGCCATGGAACCTGGTATTTGTCGGCGTATTCCTGGCACTGGGTCTTGAGATCCTGCGTATCCCGGTAATGCCGTTCGCAATCGGTCTGTATCTGCCGATCTACCTGAATGCAACCATCATGATCGGTGGCGTTGTACGTATGGTAATGGATGCACGTAAGAATGTCGATGAAAAGACAAAAGAACAGCAGTCCACAGACGGAACACTGTATTGTGCAGGTATGATCGCCGGAGAAGGTCTGGTAGGTATCCTGCTGGCAATTTTCGCAGTATTTGGTATCAACACAAGCATCGGAGAGAGTGTAAACTTTGGCAACATCGGTGGTGTCATTCTTATGGTACTGATGATTGCATCCCTGCTTTACTTCTCTCTTAAGAAAAAGAAAAAAGCATGAAAAAAAAGAAACAGGAACAACAGATAAATTATCTGGATCTGATTCCGGTAAAAGCCGAAGGCCTGAAGTGGCACAAAGACTTCAGGGATCGCGTGATACTGGAAGTAAAAAATGAAGGTTTTTTTAACGGGATCGCACAGAAAGTATTTAACCGCCCGGAAGTCACAAAGATACATCTGGATGTACATGGAAGTTATCTTTGGCCTTTTATCGATGGAGAGAGAACCGTCATGGATCTGGCTGCTCTGGAAAAAGAGCGGTTTGGTGAAGCGGCAGAACCCCTTTATCCACGAATCGTAAAGTATTTTCAGATTCTTGAGAACAATCATTTTGTAAGTTTTAAATAATAAAATCCCTTGCGGCGGGCAGTTTCTGCTGTAAGGGATTTTTTACCACAGGGGGATTCTTTTTATGTGCACAAATAAAAAACATGCAGAAAATCTCTTGCACGCACGGGGAAAATTTTCCGGTCGCATCGGTTATGTGCTGGCAGTTGCCGGCTCTGCGGTTGGACTTGGAAACATCTGGCGATTTCCATATCTTGCGGCAAAATACGGCGGAGGTATGTTTCTGCTTGTCTATCTGATTTTAATGGTCACTTTTGGATATGTTATGATCGTATCTGAAACAGCACTGGGACGTATGACGAAAAAAAGCCCGGTTGGAGCTTTCCACAAATTCGGAAAGAGCCTGCCGTTTCACCTGGGAGGCTGGATCAACGCAGTCATCCCGATGATGATCGTTCCTTATTACAGTGTGATCGGCGGCTGGGTTCTGAAATATCTGTTTGAGTATATCAGGGGCAATGCAAACCTTGTTGCACAGGATGGCTATTTCAACAGTTTTATCACCTCTTCTATGGAAGTAGAAATATGGTTTCTGATCTTTGCGGCACTGGTATTTATTGTCATTCTTGCAGGCGTAAAAAACGGAGTAGAACGTGTTTCAAAGGTTATGATGCCGCTTCTGATCCTGCTGGCAGCCTGTGTGGCTGTTTATTCCATCACAAGACCGGGAGCCGTGGAAGGCATCAAATATTTCCTGATCCCGAATCTGGAGAATTTTTCCTGGATGACGGTCGTTGCGGCGATGGGGCAGATGTTTTATTCCCTGTCGATCGCGATGGGTATCCTGTATACGTATGGATCTTATATCGGGAAAGATGTAGACATCGAAAAAAGCACCACGCAGGTTGAGATTTTTGATACCGGTGTCGCACTTCTGGCCGGTCTGATGATCATTCCGGCAGTGTTTGCATTCTCCGGCGGAGATATGGAAACGCTCCAGGCAGGACCGGCACTGACGTTCATCACCCTGCCGAAAGTATTTGCGAGTATGGGAGTTGGCACGATTGTCGGCATCGCATTCTTCCTGATGTTTCTGTTTGCGGCACTGACCAGTGCAATCTCACTTCTTGAGACCAGCGTTTCCACCCTGAACGATGAGCTTCACTGGAGCCGTGGAAAATGCTGTCTGCTGATGGTTGTCGTGATGCTGGTGATCGGAACGGCATCCTCTTTTGGATATGGTATCTGGGACTCTGTGAAGATCCTTGGTATGCAGTTTTTGGATTTCTTTGACTTCCTGACCAACTCGGTCATGATGCCAATCGCAGCACTTGCTACCTGCATTCTGATTCTGAAAGTCGTCGGATTTAAAAGAATGGATGCGGAGATTGAACAGTCATCTGATTTTAAACGCAAGAAATTATATCATTTCTTCCTGAAATATCTGGCATCCGCCTGCGTTATCATTATCCTTCTCAGCTCCATTGCAAATGTACTGGGATGGATTTCGATGTAAAACAGAAAAACTTTGTCGAAAGACCGGTTAAGCATTGTAATACTAGCCGTTTGGCTAGTGTACAATGCTTTTTTAATTTTATATAATGGTTATAGAATTGCGAAAATTAGTTTTCAACGGAGCAATTTGCAGGAATCAGTCAGGAATGAAAGATAAAAGAAGAAAACAGGAGGAAGATATGAGAAAACGAATTGCAGCAGGATTACTTGCATTTGCACTTGCATTTACTGCAATGGATTTTGGTGGTCTGGTAAGTATTCAGGCCAATGCAGCAGGACTAGTACAGGTTACTGAAGAGAACCAGAGTAATTTTCATTTAAACGGAGATTATGCAGGATATTATGCGATCGCAGATAAAGAAGATCTGCAGGCATTTGCGGCAAAGGTCAATGCCGGAGAGAAAGACATCAATGCAGTGCTGACGGCGGATATTGATATGACAGGCGAAGACTGGACACCGATCGGGGATACCGATAAGGGTTATACAGGAACCTTTGACGGAAACGGACACAAGATCAGCAATCTGGTCTGCGAGCGGACAGGAGACAAACAGGTATCAGGATTGTTTGCAGTGCTGATGGAGAACAGCGTTGTCAAAAATCTTGGAGTGGAGAATGGTGTGTTCACATCGTCAACGAGCGCGGCCGGAGCGATTGCGGCAAAAAGCAGGCTTGGAAAGGTGATCAACTGCTGGAACAACGGAAAAGTAACAGCTCATGATTTCGGCGGCATTGTCGGAAGTTCGCAGGGCTGGATCGAATCATGCAAAAACAGCGGATCGGTAAAGGCAACGTGGGGCTGGGGACGCAGCGGAGGTATCGCCGGGGAGCAGGTCTGTGATATGAACAGCTCAAAACAATATGTAAGAACCTATATCAAGTATTGTTATAATACCGGAACAGCAGATGGATATTATGCCGGCGGTATAGTTGCTTATCAAGGCTATAAGAATCAAGAAGCCTGTGATATCATCTCCTGCTGGAGCGATGCAGTCATGACAGGAAGTATAACAGGTGGAATTGTAGGGAGTCTGGACAAGGGTGACACAATTCAGAACTGTGTTTTTAATACCGATCGTTTTAAGGGACAGGTTTATAATAAAAATCAAAATGGAAGTGTCAAAGATTCAGAAGGTATGACAACCGCAGAGTTTGCATCCGGAAAGGCGACCTGGGTGTTAAATGGAAAGGATAATTCTCTGGCTTCACAGGCAAAGTGGTTCCAGAATCTTGAAGAAAATCCGGATGCTTATCCTGTAATGGATGGCACACATGGAAAGGTTTATTATCTGGAGGAAAACGATACTTACAGCAATCATCCGGGAAGTATGGAAAAAAATGAGATTTCACTGGTATCCGGTACCCAGATTGAGCGGACAAGCGATAATCTGTCTGAAACAAAGCCACTGTCTCTGAAAAAAAACGAGGTTTTTAACTGGAAAGGGGACGGAGCAATAGAGGTCGGCTATTATCTGGATGAAAAGGCACAGATACCGACCATGGCGGAAAACAGCGGAGCTGCTAAAAAAGGCGGAGCACCAGCACTGCCGGGACAATATTATGTAAAAGTGACGGCTCTGGAAGTGGAAGATTTTTATCAGGAAACTTCAGAAATTTTTCCCTACCAGATCAACTTTGATGCCAGAATTCAGATGCAAAAAATTGCAGACAGTAAAAGCATAGATTATGCATATACGGGAAATCCAAGGGAACTGTCATTGGAAAAAGGAAAAAAAATCACCTGGAGCTGTAAGGAAACACCGACATCCATAAAGACCACGTATTATAAAAGCAAGGATGGAGTACTGACAAATGCAGAAAATGCCGGTGCACTTACCGAAGGCGGGGCACCGGCTGCTAAAGGCGATTACTATGTAAAAGCAGAACTGACATTCCGTGAAAAATATAAATCAGAATCCGATTATCTGTTATATAAAATTTCAGATGGGGAAATTGAGGTAACCATGGATGGACATTCTGAATCATATGTTACTTTGGCAGAAGCATTTCGTGATGCAGAGAGAAAAACAGCACAGATGAAGCTGTTGAAGAATATTGAACTAAAAGGGGGAGTGGAGGTAAACAGCGGGAATCTGCTCCTGGATCTGAACGGATATCGTCTGCAAAGTTTGAGAGAGATTTTCCTGAATCCGGATGTTTCTCTTAAAATCACCGACAGCAGTGAAACGCAGACGGGTGTATTTTCCAGCAGCTCAATAAGAGTAGAAAGTAAGAATATAGAGTTTGCCGGCGGAATTTATGAAAATCAGTCGGACAACTATGTTATGCATAACAGTGGGAAAATCAAGGTGAACGGTGGAAAATTCGAGCGTATTTCAAAAAAATGGGCAGAACTTGGAGAAGAACGTTGCCTGGTGGATAATGAGACAAATGAGAAGCAGCCTTATGCCGAGGCAAGTTGTACAAACGTGCATGTCGAGGTATGTAAGGAACATGATTATGAACAGGATTTACAGTACTGTACGTGGTGCCACAAGAGAAAGCCGGACTTCCAGGGTTATATCCGGATTACGGTAAATGGAGAAGAAACTTATGTAAATACACTGAAAGAAGCATTCGAATACGCAAATGGAAAAGAAGCAGAGATTACCCTTATGCAGTCCATGGAAAATACGGACGATCTTCCTGCTCTGACACGCGGGAAAATATCGCTGGATTTAAATCAAAAATCCCTGACAGAGAAAAATGCTGGCGAAATCTACATAAGCGGAGCAGGGGTTACGGTGAAAAACGGAACCTGTGGTATAAAAATAGTACGGGCACTAGGAAAACTGAAAATAGAAAGCGGCAATTTTCAAACACTCAGGGATTACAATAGTTCTCAAAACAGTATAGAAATTACCGGTGGAAATTTCCAGAACATCATATTAGATTCAGGCAGTGCAGAAAATATGCTTCCGCAGGGTTATGCATTTTACAGTACAGAAACCGGACGCTTTCTGAGCAGAGAAGAAGTACTTGCCCATACTACTCTGCAAAATGTTGAGGTTCGAAATACAGGCATGAGCTGCGAGACACTTCCGCAGATTTCCGGAATTGCAGATCAGACGCTGCAGGAGTATACCTTGATTCCGGGCGTGGTCAGGGCGGATATCGGAAATGGAGAAAGCAGGCGGCTGGAAGGAAGCTGGAGTTTTACGGAGAAAACAAATCTGAAAGAGATACCGGAACCTGGAAAAACAATGACATGCGATCTTATTTTCACACCGAAAGATGATAATTATCCTTATTATAAAGTAAAACGTGTAGAAGTTCACGTTGAGAAAAAGACCCCGCAGCAGACTGCAATTCATGAATCGGCAAGTTATATTTATACAAAAGGTTCTGATGATGTATATGTGGATCTGCAGGCAAAACTCCCGGCGGATAAAAAGGGAGATAGTTATTCCTGTTCTGTAACAGGGGATAGGAAGATTTTTTATCAGTGTGAGGTTAGGGATAATAATGGAGACTTATATTATAGAGTGAATAACTTTACAGACAGGAGCATGATTGGAAAAACGGTTACGCTCCATGTAACGATAGAAATGGAAAATTATACGGATGTTTCTTATGACTTAACGGTCACACTGACAGACCAGAAAAAGATTGTCCTGAAAGAAGGCAGTGAGGTAAAAGTTTTACAGGATCAGAAGCTTACTTACGGGGGAACATTATCCGATCTGCAGCTGAATCTGGAAGGGGAAGAACAGGCAGTCTTTGTTGAGCAGGGAACCGATATGCAGGTTCAGGGAACGCTTGCGTGGAAAGACGGCACACAAAGACCGGATACATCTATGACAAGTGCAGAATGGATCTTTACACCGGATGATGTGGCATATGCAAACACAGAAGGCAGCACAGCGATCACGGTAGAGCCAAAAGAACTGAAAGTCTTAGCGGCAACGGCAGATGATAAAGTATATGACGGAACCGCGTATGTCAGCTTCAGTGATATTGTTCTTGAGGGCATTGAAGAAGGAGATGAAGTTTCGGCAGACATCGGAACGATCCGCGGGACTTTGAAAGATGTAAAAGCGGGAAATTATACTTTGGTAACTTTGCCAGAGCTGAGATTAACCGGAAAAGACAAGGAGAATTATATTCTTGTGCAGCCGACAGACGAAATTCCTCTGACAAAAGCGGTGAATGTGGCAAAAAGCAGTGGGCTTCAGATCGAAGAACAGAATAAAAGTTACTTATATTTAAAGGATCAGGAAGAGCGGATCAGTCTCAGGGAAATCCTACCGGTGGACTGCGGGAATGCACAGTATGCTGCACCGGAGATGACCGGAAACATGGAATATATCACAGAACCGAGTATAGCAGACGATATATTATCTTATACAGTGAAGCAGGGGGCACTGGACAGGAAAGGAAAGATCCAGATCAAAGTTACGACTGAGAACTATGAGGACTTTGTGATCACCTTCAATCTGGAATGTAATGACCAGACACCGGTCAGATTACAGGAAGGAACAGAAGTAACCCTGAAAAAAGATACGCTTACTTACGGTGGTCTTTTGTCGGCACTGGAGTTTTCGGAAGCAGAATTTGTGGACGAAGAAGGAAATACAGTGGAAGGAACGCTTGTATGGAAAGACGGCACACAAAGACCGGATACATCCGTGACAAGTGCAGAATGGATCTTTATGCCATCTGATGAGGCATATGCAAATGCAGAAGGCAGCACAGCGATCAAAGTAAATGCAAAAGAACTTACGGTAACAAAGGCGACCGCCAGAAACAGGAAATATGATGGAACAAATCAGGTTGCCATCACGGAAGTACTGCTAAGCGGTATGCTGGAAGGCGATGAAGTGAGCGTAGATCTGACGGATCTTCATGGAACGTTAAAAGATAAAAAAGCAGGAGAATATACTTCGGTAACATTACCGAAACTGACGCTTGCCGGAAAAGACAAAGCAAATTACAGGCTGGTACAGCCAGTCACAGAAATCCCTCTGACAAAAACGGTGATGATCGAAACACCGGAGACAAAGGAAACACCGGAGACACCACAAAAACCGTCAGATCCAGGCACAAAACCGGGAACCTCTGAACCGATACAGAAGCCATCGAAACCAGAATATCTGAAAAAAGGAACAAAGTTCATAGGACCGGACAAAAATCAGTATAAAGTAACCTGTGCGGACGGAAAGACATTTACAGTGGCATATCTGAAACCGAAAAAGGGTGTCAAAGGAACGGTAAAAATACCGGACAGCATTACCGTAAACCATGTTACTTATAAAGTTACAGAGATTGCAGCAAATGCTTTTAAGAATCAGAAAAAGATCCGAAAAGTGGTGATCCCGTCAGGCGTGAGCAAGATCGGAAAGAAAGCATTTTATGGCTGCAAGAACCTGAAAAATATCACGATCAAAACGACAAAACTGACAAAGAAAAGAGTGGGAAGCAAGACATTTTCCGGCATCCATGCGAAAGCAGTCATCAAAGTGCCGAAGAAAAAACTTTCTGCTTACAGGAAGATGCTCAAAGCACGCGGAGCCGCAAAAAAGGAAAACGTACAGGCGATCAAGGTAAAACCTGAAAAAGCATAAGATAAAAAGACTTGGGCAGTGAGTGCCGGAGAGGATTTCTGGTACTCACAAATGCCCGGAAAGGATTGGAACTATGCAGGGAGCAGAAAATACAGAAAAACAGCAGCTCTCCACCTCGCTTAGAGCACGTATGTGGGAATACCGTATTATCAGTGTGATCGTTTGTGCATTTTCTTTCTGGATCGCATCAAAAGGGAACTGGAATAAGATCCCGGTCAGCATAGCAACGGTTGTCCTGATCATTGGTATTGCAATTTGGATGCTGGGATCGCCGGATGATTATAACGGTTCGACGGATATCTGCAGCATGATCGCCATGGATTGTCCAAGAAAGATTGAAGAATTTTATGAAGCCTACAAAGATGTCCGCACGCCGCTTGGCTCTGCTTATCTTGTTCAGTTTTACACGATGAAGCAGCCGGCTCTGATGTTCGGACCGGATAAGAACGGAGATTTTCTCTATTTCTGGCTTTCAAAAGACGGGAATATCGGTTATCTTGGCTATTCGTTCATGACCAGTATGATAAAGGGAAAATATAATGATCCGATATTTCCGGCAGAAGAGGATTTTGGCGATAATACAGCAGAATATGTCTGCTATCAGTCGGATGTACTTCTGATGCAGAAGCAACTGAGGGAGAGCCTGGAGCATTTTGTGAAAACAAAACAGGTTTTGGAAATTCCGCAGTCCCGCCCATCGGAAGTCTATACTTTTACGGAGGATTTTAAACTGACCGGTCAGCATTTTGATCTCTGCGACAACGAAGGAAACCGTGTTTTCGAAATCGAAGGAACGGCTCCGCTGCGTACACTTTCTGTTTATGACGATCAGCATAACGAGATCTTTAAAATGACCAAGAAGGTCGTAAGCGTACTGCCGACCTACCAGTTTTATTACCGGGGGGAGCTTTACGGCACGCTGGAGAAAAAATTTGTGCTGGTCAAAGATAAGTTTGAGATGAAAGTCAAAGAAGGAAAACTGGAACTGACGGAATACGCCGGTTCCATCGACCATAATTTCTGCGTGACCTTAAATGGCAAAACGCTGGGAACAATCCTGGACAACCTGGATCTGAAAATGGAAAATATTGTCTTTGACAATGCAGTGATCATTGCATATGAAGAAAAATATCTTCCGCTGCTTACGGCAATGGCGGTGATGGCAGCACGTGAGCTTGCCCGGGATCGCAGTTAGGAGGCGTGAATGAAAGAAAAAGCAAAGATAAGAAAAGCGGTGTATATTGCAGTGATGTGGTGCATTCTGGCAAGCGTTCTTTTGGGATGCAAAAAATCCAATGTTGAGTCTTATGCATCAGCAGAGGAAGCAAAGCAGGCAATGAGTCAGTGCCGGACATTTCTGGTAGAAGGAGATCTGGATGAGGTCAACCAGGAGGGGAATATCCTTGCGGACGGGAAAATAGCCGGGTGGTTAAAAGAAACAGGTATTCTCAATACGAAATGGACGGTATCGGTCGATGGAAAAACCTGGTTTTGGATGAAATTTGTGACTGATGAGCCGATCAATAACATCGATGGCGTGATTGCCGGGACAACCTATGGTTATTATGATGAAAACAATCAGTGCCTTGGCTATGCACAGAAGCGGTTGTTCGAGAACGAAAATCTGGAACGTGAATATTATCTCGTATTTATGGATGCAGACGGAAATCTCAAAGATTATCTGGCAGAAGAACGCGGAGAGGAACTTTACGATTACGAGGGCAATCAGATCGGCAGCGGAAAAGCAGAACTCAAGGGTTATATTGGGGAGAAATGCTATTTCGAAATTGATACCGAACTGGGTGTATCTGTGGATGCAGTGGATAAAATGGCAATGTATCTCCAGCTGTTTAGTAAATTTAATGAAACGGCAGGAGATTAAATGGTGGTAAAAAACAATTCTTACGGTGTAAAAAACCATGGAGATGCGATTGATGCTTGAATTTATGCAGGTTTGCTATTATAATCATCAGTGATTTAGAAAAGTAAACTTTATCACACACCCGCTTATACTATTTTATACATTTAAGGAGGAATCTACTATGATTACCTGGAACAACCTGGATACACTGGAAGCATTTAAAAATCTTTCAAAGGCAGAGCGTGTAAATATCGCAGAGGCAATGTCTGGAGAAAACGGTGCAGAACGTGTGAAAACATACAGCACACCGATGGCAGAAGGCCTTGCGTATAATTATGCTGCAAAGCAGGTAGATGACAAACTGCTGGAAGATCTGCAGAAACTGGCAGATGAAGCACAGCTGACTGAAAAATTCGAAGCACTTTACAATGGTGAAGTTATTAACACCGGAGAGAAGAGAATGGTTCTTCATCACCTGACACGCGGTCAGCTCGGTGAGGCTGTAAACGCTGACGGCACAGACAAACGTGCTTTCTATAAAGAACAGCAGCAGAAGATCGCAGATTTTGCAAACAAAGTACATGCCGGAGAGATCACAAATGCAGCAGGTGAGAAATTTACAACCGTTGTTCAGATCGGTATCGGCGGCAGTGACCTCGGACCTCGTGCAATGTATCTGGCACTGGAAAACTGGGCAAAGAAAAACGATACCTTCAAGATGGAAGCAAAATTCATCAGCAATGTAGACCCGGATGATGCAGCAGCAGTTCTGCATGGTATCGACGTAGCACATTCTATCTTTATCCTGGTTTCCAAATCCGGTACAACACTTGAGACACTGACCAACGAGTCCTTCGTAAAAGATGCTCTGAAAAACGCAGGACTGGATGCTTCCAAACATATGATCGCAGTAACCAGCGAGACATCTCCACTGGCAAAGAGCGACGACTATCTGGCAGCATTCTTTATGGATGATTACATCGGCGGACGTTATTCATCCACATCCGCAGTAGGCGGAGCCGTATTATCCCTGGCATTCGGACCGGAAGTATTTGAAAGATTCTTAAACGGTGCAGCAGAAGAGGACAGACTCGGAACAGAAAAAGACATCAGAAAGAATCCGGCAATGCTGGATGCACTGATCGGCGTTTATGAGCGTAACGTACTGGGCTATCCAAGCACAGCAGTACTGCCATACTCACAGGCACTGAGCCGCTTCCCGGCACATCTGCAGCAGCTTGACATGGAGTCCAACGGTAAATGCGTGAACCGTTTCGGTGAGAGACTTGACTATGTAACCGGACCGGTTATCTTCGGTGAACCGGGAACAAACGGACAGCATTCCTTCTACCAGCTGCTCCATCAGGGAACAGACATCATCCCACTGCAGTTCGTAGGCTTCAAGAGCAACCAGATGAACACAGACGTAGTGATCCAGGGCAGCACAAGCCAGCAGAAACTGTGTGCAAACGTAGCAGCTCAGATCGTAGCATTTGCATGCGGAAAAGAAGACGAAAACCGCAACAAAAACTTCGAAGGCGGCCGTCCGTCCAGCATCATCATCGGCGAACAGCTGAACCCGGAAACACTGGGAGCACTGCTTTCACACTTCGAAAACAAAGTCATGTTCCAGGGCTTCGTATGGAACGTAAACAGCTTCGACCAGGAAGGAGTACAGCTCGGTAAAGTACTGGCAAAACGCGTACTGGCCCACGAGACAGACGGAGCACTGAAAGTACTCAGCGATCTGATGAATATTTAGTCTCAGAGAAGAAGATTTTGCCATGCGATGCAGGAAATGCATCTCGCAGCAAGAATGCCAGAGGCATGCTTGAACATGGCGAATTTGACAGTATAATATAAAGGCATGATATAAAAAAGAAATCCCGTTGTACAGGAGATGTGCGGCGGGATTTTTTTGATTACAGGGATGTGCGTTGCGTTGTATAAGGCAGACAGCGTCAGCGATCGCCGCAGGTGCGAGAATGTGCCTTGATGCATGCTTTGTTCTGTTGCGGCGGATTTTTCAGGATGCTATAATCAGTTTAGGAACATTACAATCGTGATCCAGAACAGATATCTGTCTGGCAGAAGATTTTGATAAAAACAGGGTGGGTTTAACAGATCTGAGGGCATTGGTGAAAGAGGACTCCGGAGCGAAAAAGGTGAACTTCAGAAGAGTAACGGTTAAGGAATAGCAAAAATGTAGCATTATCTTGAGAAACTTATGTAAACTGATTGTGATAAAAATTAAATTCGGCGTGCAATTAAATTGTTGATAGATAAGACTGATAAAGTTGCGAAAAGACGTAGGAAAGATATTAGGAAAAGAAAGAAGATTCCGGAAATGTAATGTTTCTGGAATCTTTTTTTGTGGAAACAATATGCTAATACTAAATTTCGTAGAGTATCCTACTCTGCGATTTCATAATTATCGATTTTTATATCAAGCTTCTACTTAATTTTACAAAACGTCACTTAAAATGTCAATATATGAGGCAACAAATTTGAACAATTTTGCTGATAAATACAAAAATTCTTTGAAAAACTTTGTTTGAATATGAGATTTGAAAAAATGTGTCGTGATTGAAACAAAAAATCCTGCTTTAGAAGTATTGTTTTTTATGTTATATGGATATTTGCCGTCAAAATATCCGTCATAGAAAGGAGTTATGGGTTATGTCAAGAAAAGGAGAAAATATTTATAAGCGTAAAGATGGCAGGTGGGAAGGAAGATATATTAAAGGATACGACTCAAACAACAAAGCAATTTATGGATATGTCTATGCAAAATCATATCGAGAAGTAAAAAATAAAATGATTTCTTTTAAAAGAGATATACAAAATGGGCATTTTCAGACAGCACAATTGAAAGAAGAAATCGTTTTGTTACAAGATATAACAAATGAGTGGTTAACCGATATTAGATGTCAAATAAAAGATTCTACTTATATCAAATATAGAAATATGATCCAGTCCTACATAATTCCTGAAATTGGAAATTATCCGATCAATAATTTAACCATAGAGTGTCTGAATTCATTTTTTTCAGAGTTACTTCAAAATGGTGGGCAAAATCATCAGGGATTATCTGCAAAAACAGTTGCCGATGTCCTGTCGCTGGTCAGAAATATGTTTCGCTATGCAAAGGCAAAAGGAGTGGATGTACCGTGTGATGCAAGAGAGATTATAATCAAACAAAATGCCAGAGAATTTCGCATTTTCAGCATTCATGAACAGGAGAAATTATGTCAATATTTATGTACCCATCTTTCCCTTAAAAATATAGGAATTCTATTGTGTCTTTATACAGGATTGAGAATCGGAGAAATCTGTGCATTGCAATGGAAAGATATTTCTTTTATCGAAAATACCATTTATGTACATCAGACCATGCAGCGACTGCAGGTCGAAAATGCAGCAAAACAACGTACAAAATTAATGCTCACAACACCCAAAAGCCCTTGTTCCATTCGAGTAATTCCGATTCCAGAAGATATTGTTAATCTTTTGAAAAATACCATTCACGAAAAACAAGGATATATGCTTACTTGTCAGGAAGATTACTGTATCGAACCAAGAACGCTACAGAATCATTTTAAACGTATATTGAAAGAAACTGGAATTAAAGAAACAAATTTTCATACACTTAGACATACATTTGCAACACGATGTGTTGAAGCCAGATTTGATATAAAAAGTTTGAGTGAAATTCTCGGACATTCCAGTGTAAACATTACAATGAATCGTTATGTACATCCGACAATGGAACTAAAACGACAGAATATGCAGCGTTTAACCTGTTCTTTCGCCGTCAGCTCAAGCCGTCAGAATGCCCAGGATTACTAGAAAAACTGAATATTTTCTATACTTTCGCAGAGTAGGATACTCTGCGAAAAGATAATCAGGAATATGATGCTGTGCAGATTATAATCAGGATTAAATTAAAATTTATTTTAACACTTAAATGTTCTGAAAATATGAAATAAATAGGTTGAAAAAATAAAAAAGTATAATTTTTTCATAATTTTCTGCAAATAAGGGAGGAGATAACAACGGAAAAATTCAATATTACCTATGGCATGCTGACAAGTTCCGGGGAGCGAAAAGCCAACGAAGATTTTCTGGACGTTCTTATCAGCTCGGATCGTCAGGATTTTATCTTGTGTGACGGTCTGGGCGGACATGGAAATGGGGATGTGGCATCCAGATTTGTGACGGAAACCATAAAAGAAGCCCTGGAAAAGGAAATGAGTGTCGAAGAGAGCATTATGGAAGCACAGGAAAAGCTCCTGGAGAAGCAGAAGGCAGAGCATGCGGAGAATTCCATGAAGACGACCGTGACCTGCCTTGAGCTGTCAGGAAATAAAGCAAGATTTGCACACGTCGGAGATTCCAGGATCTACCATTTTGAAAAAGCAAAGTACGTGCAGAGAAGTCAGGATCACAGTGTTCCGCAGATGCTGGTAAATCGAGGGGATATCAAAGAGAAAGATATCAGGCACCACGAAGACCGAAGCCGTCTGCTACGTGTGATGGGAACGGAATGGGACAGTCCTAAATATCAGGTGGTCGATGATATAAAACTGACAAACCGCAGCAGCTTTTTATTATGCAGCGACGGATTCTGGGAGCTGATTGATGAAAAACAGATGTGCAAACTTTTGAAAAAGGCAGCGGATCCGCAGGACTGGCTTGGAAAAATGGAAGAGATTGTGCTGAAAAACGGAACAGGCACAAACATGGATAATTATTCGGCGATTGCAGTGTTTGTAAGATAAAACGATCGCCTGAAAGGAAAGAAAAAATGATAAGACGATGTAGCAAAGGGCACTGGTACGACACAAGTACCAACAAGGTATGTCCGCACTGTAAGCTGGAAAGTGAAAAGCTTGGAATCGGTATTCAGGATGTGGAAGAAGATGACCGCACGATATCGATTGCGGATGTCGGTTTATCGCTGGGAGATGAGCTGGGAGCCATTATCGGCAATTCAGTGGGAAATCCGATCACCGGAACAGCGATACCGGGCAGCATGGCGAGCGGAGAGGACGATGATAAGACAATTTCCTTTGGGTTTTTCGGAGATACCAGACAGCAGCCGGTGACAGGATGGCTTGTCTGCATGACAGGAAATGAGCGTGGAAAAGATTATCGTCTGCATGCGGGCAAAAATTTTGTCGGCAGAAGTCCGTCGATGGATGTGGTGATGGTGGATGACAAAAAGATTTCGCGGGAAAAGCATTGTTCCGTGATCTACGATCCGAAAAGCGATTCTTTTTATGTGGCAGCAGAATCAGGAAATCTGGTTTATCTGAACGATGAGCTTCTGGAATCTACTGAGGAACTGGAACAGGAAGACAAGATCACGATCGGAGATACGAGTTTTATATTTATACCATTCAGCAGGGGGAAGAGAAAATGGGAAAACGAATAACAGGAATTCTTGCAGCATTTATGCTGGCGGTGCTGGCAGGCTCCGGTATGGTACAGGCAGCTGCTATAGGGACACCGTATGTGGCAGAACAGGCCATCGGTAAAGCACCAAACATGAAAGCCTATGTAACCGGTTCAAAGATGAAAAAAGATGCAGCGGTAACCGGTAAGATCGGTGATATCGAACTTACGCAGAATGGCGATATCACTACCTTTCAAAAAAGCGGCGAAAAGATGAATTATATCATTCTGATGGATAATTCCGGTTCCGTAAATGAAACACAGTTTGCAGAAGCAAAAGAACAGCTGAAAAATCTGAGAAAATCACTGAAAAAAGGCGATGAGATGACACTTTACACCGTTGGAACGGACAATGCTGGCGGCGAAAAAACACAGGTTTTTGCCAGAAAGGTAAAAGGCAAAGACAAAGAGAAAAAAGAACAGAAAAGCGACTGCAAAAAAATAGAAAAAATTCCGTATCTGAAATCGGCGAATATCAAAACCGTTTTGTACCGTTCGATCAATCAGATCCTCAAAGAACAGGCATCACCGGAAAAAAGAACCGTTCTTCTGCTGATCACAGACGGAGAGGACGATTCTCAGGGAAAAGATATTAATAATGTTTCTACAGCCAAAACAGTAAAAGAAGCATCTATTCCGGTATATGGAATCATGCTCAACCGAAAACCTCCGAAGTCCGGCAGTTCCGCAGAAGCAGATGAAAAGATTTCCTATACAAGAAATCAGATTCTGGAAGAGAAAAACAGCCGTGGATATTATTACGACTGCAGCGTGGAAGCCACACCGGAAAGTGTCGATGCCGCATTTAAGACACTGACTACACTGTGGCAGAAAGAAACTTATGTGGTGAATCTGACAGCTTCCACCAATCAGACGGCAGGCCGTGGAAAACTGGCACTGACTGTGAATAACTCCGCTGTCGGAAAAATTTATGTGGACTATTCTGCTTATGATAAAGACAGCGATGCCCCGGTACTTACCGGTGATGTCGAAGAAGTGAGCAGCAATTCCATCAAATTTTCTATTCAGGATCAAAACGGTGTCAACAACATGGATGCCAACGAAACAGCCAACTATATGATTCAGACTGTTTCCGATAACGGAGAAGGCAAAGTATGGTCGATTGAATCGATCAATACAGCAGCATCCGGCAATCAGATCACAGTTACGCTGACAACCAGCGAAGAACTTTATAATGACAGCTATACGCTGCATCTGACCAACATCCGTGATAAATCACAGGATCAGAATGAGATGGATGTCACCGCAGAGTTTACAATCACAACCGGTCTGGATGCAAAAAAAGTGGAATTCCAGAACATAATCAAATCTTACTGGTGGATCGGACTGATCGTTCTGGTCGTGATCATCGGTGTGATTATCGTGATTGTGATTCGCAGAAAAAAAACAGAAGTAGTCGGTGTCGATCCGGATGAACTGGAAAAAGCAGACAGCAAGAAAATCCGCCTGACGATTACCGACCGTGCAGGAATGATCAAAGATGTGGAATGGAATGTAGAAGGAAGCCTGTTTGTAGGACGTTCCGATATCTGCAATATTTTCTTTGACGATGACCGTTTATCCAAACAGCACTTTGTTATAGAAGTCAACAAAATGGGTTGCTACATCGTCGATCTTGAATCAACAAACGGAACCTTTGTAAATGGCGTCAAGATCACGAACCGGAGAATGCTTCTGGATGGCGATGTGATCACGGCAGGAAGAGAAAAGTTTGTATTCCATCTTCCAAAGCAGCAGCTAGAAACACAGGATGTTGTTTCGGAAGAAGGCAAATAGAAGAGGGGGTGGAAACAGACGATGTTTGGAATAAAAAGAAAAAAAGCAGTGCAGCCGGAGCCGATACCGCAGCCGGTGCAGAGCAGACCGGTGATCCGCACGGTTCCGCAGATGACCACACTGGCACGAAGTTCCGTCGGAAACCGAAATTATCAGCAGGATGCACTGTATGTCAGTGAAAGCAAAGTCCTGTCTGCAAATAAAAAAATCCGACTTCTGGCAGTTGTATGTGACGGAATGGGAGGAATGGCAGACGGAGGCAAAGCGAGCCGCACTGCAATCCAGATGATGGTGCAGGGATTTAAAAATATCGAAAAAGCACCACAGGTCAATATACCGGCATTTTTTCAGCAGGGAATCTATGCGATCGATCAGGTAGTCAGCGCTTTCCCGAAGGAAAACGGAAGAGGATCCGGAACAACGATGGTGGCATGTATTGTAGAAGACAATAAATTATACTGGGCATCCGTGGGCGACAGTCGTATCTATATCATCCGCAATCATCAGATGCAGCAGGTGACGCGTGACCACAACTACTGGCTCAGACTGCAGGAAAAAGTGGCAGCCGGTCAGATGACAATGGAAGAAGCGATGGCACAGCGTCACAAAGAAGCACTGATCAGTTATCTCGGCATGGGAAATGTCTCTTTGATGGACATCAATACAGAGCCGTTTACCATGCAGTACGGCGATATGATCATGCTTTGCAGTGATGGCATAACCAAGACACTTCCGGATGCCCAGATAAAAAAGATCATTTTGGCAGACGAAGTCAGACCGGCTCAGAAGGCAGAAGCTCTGGTAGAGGCAGCAACACATGCAAATTCACATTCACAGGATAACACTTCCGTGGTGTTGGTCCACTACGAAGAAGTTGATATAAAAAAACATCATTAAAATAAAAAGAAAAAACAAATGGGAGCACAGAATGTGCAGGAAAGGAGAACATTATGAATTTATGCAGATGTGAGAACGGACATTTTTACGATAAGGAGAAATACCCAACCTGTCCGCATTGCAGCGGAGGAAGTGCAATAGATGGAAAACCTACGGAAGCATGGGACGATGGCCCTACCGTTCCTATGAATGAAAATCCACCGAAGGTTCAGCCGAATGTGCAGCCGACTCAAGGCGGTTTTAATCCAAATCCGCAGCCGACAGCAGGCAGTTTTAATTCAAATCCGCAGCCGACAGCAGGCAGTTTTAATTCAAATCCGCAGCCATTTCCGCCGGTAATGCCGGTTGCAGGAGGCTTTTCCGCCAATGATATGACAATGGGAGTCGATAACGGAGATACTCCAACCGTATCCATGGATCAGATTCAGGGAGGAGGAGACGATGACGATCATACCGTAGGATTTTTTGATGATGTCTTTACAGATACAACAAAAGAAGCAACAAAGGGACCGGTAATACCGGGAATGCCGGCACAAGCATCTGTACAGCATGTCAACAAAGTATCCACACCTTGCGTGGGCTGGCTGGTTGCACTGGGCGGCGAACATATCGGAACAGATTTCCGCCTGAAAGTCGGAAAGAACTTTATCGGACGCAGCCCGAAGATGGATATTGCCCTGACAGAAGACAAGAGCGTTTCCAGAGAACGTCACGCCATCGTTGTGTACGATCCGAAGTCAAATATGTATCTGATCCAGCCGGGTGACTCCAGCAGCCTTGCATACCACAACAACAACCTGCTTCTGACACCGGAAAAACTGGAAGCATATGACATGATCACGGTAGGTGATGTCAACCTGCTGTTTATGCCGCTGTGCAGTGCAAAATTCAGCTGGGGAAGCGTGCTGGATGAACTGAAAAAGAAACATGAATAACAGATAAGAGGAAAGAAAATGGAGCGTTTCGCAAAAAAATTCCGGGTAATGGGCAGTATCTGCATTTTGCTGGAGCTGGTCACACTGTTTCTGCCGTTTATGAAACGGGTGCAGGAAAATTATCCGGAGGATATATGGAGCCGACTGGATTACATTCAGGGGGCGATCGGTATATTTATCGGAAATGTAAGAGTGGATCTTCCACAGACCTTTACGATGACGCAGGCGGCATGGATTCTCGGACTGATGGCACTGCCGCTTGTCATTGCCGTCGCAGCGTGCGTATGGGGGATCGTTGGAGATCACAAACAGAGAGTGAGCAGCATTCTTATTTTTCTTGTTTTTCTGCTGGACATCATAATGTTTGCAACAAAAGGAAATTTTCTGCTGCAGGGCGAAGAAGGTCAGTCGTACCTTATGGGAAATGGAAGTATGTATGCACTGATCATTTCAGGAGTCAGTTCTGTATTCTCCGTGCTGGCATGGATCGCAACGCCGAAGATTGTCAAAGAAACATCGGATGAGATACCGCGGGTAGCAGAGATCAAACAGCAGCAGGTAGAGGCAAAATACAACGTAATGCTGGAAGAACAGCCGGAAAAACCGCAGGAAAAACAGCAGATGCCGCTGCATGGTGTACTGGTCGGTATACAGGGACTTTATGCCGGAGCTGAGATCGCCATGAAAGACGGAGAAGAGATCCGACTTGGAAGAGCAGAAGGAAATCACCTGATCTTTACCGGACAGAGAAGTATTAGCCGTAATCACTGTAAGATTCGCTGGAATGCAGCAAAACAGAGCTATCTGTTTCTGGACTATTCCAGCAGCGGAACTTACCTGAATGGTTCGCAGGACTGTCTTCCGCAGAATCTGGAGATCGAAGTGCCGTGCGGCAGTCAGATCGCACTGGGAAACAGAGAAAATATTTTTTTATTGAAATAAGGGAGCAAAAGTATGAGTGAATTGTGCATGAATTGTTTTAGCGTTAAGGGTGCGTATGAAGTATGCCCTTACTGCGGTTATGTAGAAGGAACTCCTCCAAAGCAGCCACATTACCTTACCCCGGGAACCATCCTGGGGAATCGGTTTATTGTGGGGACTGCGATTGGTGTGGGAGGATTCGGAATTACCTATAAATGTTTTGACATGACCCTCGGTGTCGTGGTTGCAGTAAAAGAATTTTATCCGGCAGGTCTTGTAAACCGTGCACCGGGAGAATCCAGAGTCGGTCTGCTCTCCGGTGACAAAAAAGGCCAGTTTCAGGAGCAGCTCCAGCGTTTCCTTCTGGAAGCACAGAGCGTGGCACAGTTCGGAAAAGCCAAAGACATTGTAAACGTTTTTGATTTTTTTGAAGAGAACGGAACAGCCTACATCGTAATGGAATACATAGACGGCGTACTTCTGAAAGACTATCTGGACAAACAAGGCGTGATCGCTCCGGATGCAGCCATGAGCATTATCATGCCGATCATCGAGGCGGTCAAAAAAATTCACAGTAAAGGAATCATCCACAGGGATATCAGCCCCGACAATATTTTTATTGCCGATGAAAATACCATCAAAATCTTTGACTTTGGTGCAGCACGTTTAAATAACAGTAAAGAAGGTATGGCGGCAGAACCGGTGATCAAAGTCGGCTATTCGCCGCTGGAGCAGTATCGGGATAAGAGCCGCCAGGGATTTTATACGGATGTTTATGCCGTAGGAGCCATTCTCTATCAGATGCTGACCGGAGTCAAACCGATCGAATCCACCGAGCGAGAATTTAAAGATGAACTGAAATCACCAAGAGAACTCGGCGTCAAGATCAGTGCGAACACAGACCGTGCCATTATGGAAGCACTGGCAGTCAGACCGGAACTGCGTTTCCAGGGCATCCAGGAATTTCAGGAAGCACTGCAGAATAAAAGAATTGCAGAAAACCCAAAAGAAAAACTGAAGAAAAAACGAAGAACCAGAAACTGGGCGATCGCCTTGACGGCAACAGCAGCGATGGCAGTGGCCGTTGGAATCGGACTGTATTCTACCGTTCTGAAGCCACAGGCATCCATCTTTGAAGCCGAGATAAAAAAAGATACAACCATTGTAGTCTGGGTAGAAAACAAAGATCAGAAAAAACAGATCGATGAACTGGTGAAGAATGGATTTAAAAAAGGCACGACTTCCTATCCGGATGAAAATATCCAGAAAATGCAGAGCGAAGATGAAAAAGTCCAGGTTCAGATCGAAGTTAAGAAAGATATGGAACAGGCACTGCAGAAAGCAGACGAACTTCCGAATATGTTCCTGACGGATCATGTGACAGATCTCTCAAACTACAAACTGGTTTCTCTGAAAGAGAACGTCTACGATTCCATGGATAAAAATGCTTATCTGTTTTTACCGGAAAACGAAGAAATGTTCGGAGAAATGAAGGAAATTCCAACCGGGCTTGACACCCTTCTGCTCTATTCCTGCAGTTTTGAATACAACAAGGACAATACACTGACAGATTCCTGTTTTATGGACCGAACAGACAATACCATTAAACTTTCAGAACTGATCGCAGAAGATTCAAAGAAGGCAACAGAGAATCAGGAGGATTCGAGCATGCTGAACAATCAGTATGCAGCAGTATTAGATGATGACAGTCTGTCGAATGTCCTGCTGCTGAACAATGAGATTTCCTGGAAAAAAGTGGCATCTAAAAAAGCACTTCCGGATGACACGATGATCAGAAATCTTTCTTCCCTTCAGACCCTGCGTGTGACTGCTCAGAACGGAACAGAAAAAGACAGCGATAAATATCAGATCAACAAAGGAAAGAAGAAACAGAAAGTTTACGGAAGCAACATTCTTGCGGGAGTTGCTTATCGCAAAATCATGAACAATGCAAGAGACAACAAAGGAGAAGGTGCAAATACACTGAAAGATTACAAGACCTATGTTGTGACGGATGAAGAAGGCAAAATGCTGGTTGAATTTTCAGAACGTTATGCGATCACGCAGGCATCCAGCACCGACCAGCAAACGGCGTGTATGCGTCTTCTGTGGGTTATGTTGAGCGAGGCCGGTCAGACACAGAAAAACCAGCAGGAACAGACAACCTATCCGATCATGCGAAGCGTATTTGAAAAATTCCAGACCTACAATGCAGGTTATGAAGGATTCAGCGAACTGGAGCAGGCCAGAACCCAGTGCATCACAACAGGACCGAATAACCGGGAACTGCTCAGGTTTGTGTCAGGAATTGGCAAGAAACAGAAGGTGGAAGGAATTAAAAAATACACGGACAGTTATGCAGAGAATTAAGGGAGCGTGAGTATTTTGGAAAAACAATTCGAAAAGCCGATGAAATGGTATAAATTTGTGATTTATTTTCAGTTGTTTGCGGCAGCAGTTTTTAATGTTGGAGCGGGAATTATCTTTTTTACAGGTTCGCACTATGGGTTGGATAGTTTTGAACTGAAATTGTTTTATGGAGTGTTAAGTAATTTAAAAACACTGGATATCTGTATGGGAATTGTATCTATTTTTCTTGCTGTTTTTGCAATTATTGTAAGACAGAAACTGGCACATTTTGATGAGCAGGGGCCGAAATTATACTTAAGTTATCAGCTTATTACCGTTGGAGCAAATTTACTGTATATAGTGATAGCAACGGTAATTGTATATCAGGCATTTGGTGACAGTTCAGGTGATGTATGGAATATGTTTACCGGTGCATATGCAAGCTGCGGAGCCGGCATTTCCATGTATCTTGTAAACAAGGTTTATTTTAACAATCGAAAAGAATACTTTGTCAATCATGGAACTTCCGATATACCGGGAGAGAAAAATGTGATTCCACAGCCGCCGAAGAATGAAGTACCGGCACAGCCAGGAGAAGATCCGCATTATGTACCAGTACAACCACAGCCAGGAGAAGATCCGCATTATATACCAGTACAACCACAGCCGGAACAGAAACATGGTGTACTTGTTGGACTGTGCGGTCTCTATGCCGGAGCGAAAATTGAGATGAAGGACGGAGAAACGATCACATTCGGACGGGCAGATGATAATAATCTGATTTTTGAAAATGAAAACAGAATCAGCAGACATCACTGTATCGTTCGCTGGGACGCACAGAGACAGAAATATATTTTCAGGGACTACTCAAGCGGCGGAAGCTACATCAACGACCAGCAGGACTGCCTGCCGCAGAACCTGGATTTGGAAATCGCCTGCGGAAGCAAGATCGCTCTTGGAAACAACGACAATGTATTTTTATTCCAGTAGCAAAAGGAGGAAAAAGAATATGAAGAAAAAAATAGTTGCGTATCTCTTATGTATGGCAATGGGAGTCTCCCTGCTGCCGATGCCGGTTACACAGGCGGCTGATAATGGTACAGTAGTGTATGAAGAAGACAAAGATACGGAAAAAGACACAGAAACAGAGACGGAGAGCAAAACAGAAACAGAAACAGAGGCTCCAAGTGAACTTGCAACACCAGTAAAAATAGCAATAAAGGGTCTGGAAGTTAATAATAAGTTTTCAGAGGTCAATGTAAAGTTAGAAGAAAATTTGGAAAAAGATGCAAAAATCAAGTCTGTTATATGGAAACATGGAAAGAATAATATGACAGATGGAACGATAGAAGCTCATAAGAATTATGAAGTTAAGATTGTTGTACAAGCAGCAGATAACAAAGTTTTTAAAGACGAACAAGTGGAGCTTTCAATCGGAGAAGGCGAGTCAGTTCAACCAATTTATCCAGATACAGTGGAATTATCCGATGAAAATCACAGACTTACACTGACGTATACCTATGATCAGGATGAAGAAGCGTACAATCAAGAGGTAGCAAAATTAAAGTTTGTCATCGATGAGGCAGAAAAAATTGAAGAAAAAGGTAATGATTATTACACAAAAGAAAGCTGGAATGAATTTGGAAAAGCATTAAACGCAGCAAGAAAGCTTTCTACAGATTCAGAAGAAACAACAATAGAAAACATTCAGGAAGCAATCAATGATCTGACAGATGCAGAAAAGAATTTAGTACATCCTCATAAATATTCAGTTAAAGAGTGGGAATGGGGAGAAAACAACGAATCGGCGACATTACATTTGTATTGCGATGAATGTGGTATAGATGATCTGGCAGTGTCTGCAACGGTGACTAAACAGATAGATCAGGAAGCGACCTGTACAGAAGTTGGAAAGGCAACCTATACGGCAAGTGTAACGGTAAATGGCAAAAATTATACAGACATTATTGAAAATGTAGAGATTCCACCAATTGCTCATGACAACACTACACTGTATAAGTGGGAATATGCGACAGATCAGGAAATTACAGAAGACACTCGGTGGGTTCCATTTGATAAAAATGCAAAATGGAGTAAGAGTTTAGCAGATAGTATAACTAAGGTTCGGTGCAGTCAGGTGAACCACTGCAATGCTTGTGGAAATGAAGATGTTATAGAAACAAAGGAAGCAACAAAAGTATCAGGAAGAGAACCGGATTGTGTAAATGCTGGTCTTTATAAATACGAAGTAACTTTTGGAGAAGGCGAAAATACAGTAAATTCTGATATTGAAGTAATCATTGAAGCAACCGGTCAGCACACGATAAAAGAAACAAAGGCAGAAGCAGCGACCTGTACCAGGGATGGAAACAAAGAATACTATACTTGTAATGTTTGTGGAAAAATCTTTGAAGACAAAAATGGAACAAAAGAAATCAAAGATAAAAACAGTTTGATACTTAAAGCAACCGGTCATCATATCGTAGTTGATGTTAAGAAACAGCCTACGAAAAAAGCAGAAGGTGAGCTGGTGAAACATTGCAGAGACTGCGATGATGTAACACAGACATTAGCTTTGCCAAAGAAAGAAATTACAATTTATATTGGTGCAAAGGCCAATACAAAGAGTGTGCAGAAAGCGGCAGAAAAGGTAGTCACGACTTATAATACCGAAGATTACACAATAGAATACGCAAAAGCAAAAAATGCAAAAACATATGAAAAATATTTTAGTTTAAAGAATGCACAGAAGAGCGGAAATCTGAAATCAACACTTACAATCAATTCAAAGAAACTTTCACAGGTGAAACTTGGAACGATTCCACTGAAAGTAACCGTAGCCGGAAAAACCTATACTACAAAGTTAAAAGTGAAGATTGCAAAGCCGGAAGCGAAAACATTTAAGGTTACAAGAAAAGCAATTACAGTGGGTGGCATTAAAGGAGTACGCTACGATCTGAAATACAATTATAAAGGAGCGACAAAGGTAAAAATCCGAGTTAAAAACGCAAGTGGTCTTAATGAAAAATTTGACAGAGATATGACTAATCCAAAAAGCGATTCCAAGAAATGTTACCTGAACATAAAGGACAGCGATCTGAAACAATTTGGTGGCAAATACAAATTTCAGGTAGTGGTTTATTATGGAAAAAATGTTTCAGAAATGTTGACTGTAGAAAAATAATAAATGATCAGACAGGAGAGAAAAATGATGTTAAGAACGAGCAAAAATTTAAAAAAAGCAGCAATGGCATTGGCAGTATGTGCCACAGTTTTTACTGTACCGACACCGATATCCGCAGCAAAACCAAGTACCGCAACAGTCAAAAGAGCTTATGAAAAATATGCATCAAAAAAACTGTTATCCAAATCAGAATATCCATATGGAGCGTACACTTTGTATGACATTAACCGGGATGGCGTACCGGAAATGTTTTTTGAATACATGAGCGGTGCAAGATCAGGATTTAAAATCTATACTTACAAAAAGAAAAAAGTGGTAAGTGTAAAATCTTCAACAGGAATCAGCTGCATTTATTATAATTCAGGCAAAAAACAGATCTGCATTTTAACTTCCAGTGGGGCATCTGATAACACTTATACCTGTTATAAACTGAGCGGTAAAAAATTGAAAAAAGTTGTGCAGTATAAGAGTGTTTCATCAGGAAGCGGAATGAAATTTTATAAAAATAAGACGAAAATTTCAGGAAATCAGTATATGTCTTACGTTGGAACATTTGATAACTGGAATACAGTCAGGGCTCATTAAGAGAAAAGTAAGTCGGAGTAAATGTTCCGATATCAGCAGAAAAAGAAAGGAACGAAAGAGCTATGAAATTATGCATGGGCTGCATGAATGAGATAGAAGATCATCTTTCCATTTGCCCGTATTGTGGATTTAATGAAACTGCACTTCGCCAGGAAGCTTACTATCTCGATCCGGGTACGATCATCGGTGGAAAATACATCGTCGGACGAGTCCTGAGCTATGGCGGACATACGGTGTCATACATGGGAATGGATGCAGAAAAAAACAGAAAAGTAATTGTAAAAGAATACCTTCCGAGTGATTTTTCCACCCGCTCGGAAGGGGAAAAAGAAGTTACGATTTATTCCGGAGACGGTCAGCAGCAGTTTGAACAGGGACTGACCAATTTCCTGAATGAGGCAAATCGTATCCAACATCTGCGGAATATAAATGGAATCGCAAAAGTTTATGACTGTGTTTCTGAGAATGAAACCGGTTATGTGATTTCAGAATATGTAGAAGGACATACATTAAAAGAAATTCTCGAAAACGGAAAACGTTATTCAGCAGAAGAAGCAGCAAACTTTATCCGCAAAATTCTGCAGGGATTAGTTGAAGTGCACCGCATGGATATCGTACACTGTGATATTTCACCGGAAACCATTATGGTTACAAATTCCGGTGATATCAAACTGACTGATTTTGGTGCGACACGTTATGTCACTACGGCAAATTCAAAGAGTTTATCGATCATCCTGAAAAGAGGATTTGCACCGGAAGAGCAGTATCGAAGCAAGGGTGTACGAGGTCCATGGACAGATGTGTATGCACTTGGTGCAGTTATGTACTACATGATCACCGGAACAGTCCCGCAGGAATCAGTAGAACGTGCATTATCGGATGATCTGAAAGAGCCGTCGAAGCTGGGAATTTCAATTCCGAAAAATATTGAAAATGCCCTGATGAATGCCCTGAATGTTTATCAGAAAGACAGGACACCGTCTGCAGAAGCATTTCTTGCAGAGCTGAACAGCCGGGAAGTAAAACGTATAAAGGTAAAACAGCAGAAAAATAAAACAGGAAAAATTCCAGTTTGGGCAAAAGCTCTGGTAGCCGGGCTTGCCTGTGTGGTGGTAGCCGGAGGTGTATATATTGTAAGAAATACACGAAACAGCAGTACTGCAATCTCCACGGATACTATGATAATGGCAGATCTTACCGGAAAAACAGAGCAAGAAGTTCAGGACTATGTAGAAGCTCTGAAAAAGCAAGGGGTGGAAGTGGAGTATGCAGGAGTAGATGGAACAGTTTTTAATCTGGATAAACCAGATAGGACTGTAGCAGAACAGAACCCAAAAGTTGGAGAAACGCTGTATAATTCACAGCAAAAAGAAAGCAATACAGAAGAAACACAAACGCAGACAGAATCAATCCATAGTAATGGACCGATTGAAGTGAGTGTGACATTAAACAGTCAGTCAGAGCTTACCTACAAGGATCTCAAGAATATGGGAAATGCTTATGCGATGGCAAAAGCGTTAGGCATCAGTACTGATGATAAAGATCAATTTGTTCCTGTAAAAGATAAGAAGAAAGATTATTATGACTTAGTTTCAGTGCAAATATCAGGAAAGACAATTACAAAAAAAGAGTTACAGAACCCGGACAATGAAAATGAGAAACTGGATTACAAAAAAAGTGATATTAAGATTGAGTATTATGAGACAAATTTTTTCTACTGGGACAAGCTTCCTGATTTTGTTAAAAAGAAGAATGTAAATAATTTATCTAAATATTGGACTTATCGTTACGAAAATGAGACAAAACGCCAAAAAGTAAAAAAGAAAAAGCTGCGAGATTCTATGATTGAAGAAAAGTATTATTCTATTCAGGGAGTTCATGAAGAGGGCGATATTATAGAGCAGACAGTATCACCTGGAACAGAATATGATGAAACCAAACCGGGAGATACCCCTTTAAAACTGGAAGTAGTAAAAGAAATTATTGAATATCAGGGAAAAAAGGCAATAAAACTTTATGATGAATTAAAAAATGATAAATACTTTGGTTATATTCAGTGTCAAGATGAATCTGGTACTCCTTTGGAGGAAAAGGATATAGGGGATCAAGAGGTGACAGGATTAGAAGTATTTGATAGCAAGACAAAAAACAAAGTAGACTCTTTTGAACATCAGGATGGTGATGGTGATTGGAGTACTGCACATATATACTTTATGATTACAGTTAAAAATCCTCTACCGGTGCCGCCATCAAGCACATCTGGATCAGGTTCGGATGATAGTGGAAGCTATAGTGCCCCAAGTTCTGGATACGATGACAGCGGAAGCTGTGGTGCTCCGAGTTCTAAAAGTAATGACGGCAATTTAAGTAATAGTTCTGGTGGTTTTAATGATGGACACTATACAACTGACGATGAATAAAAAGGAAATAGAAAAAAATGAAACTTTGCTATCATTGTATGTCGCAGATCTCCAATGACAAAGCCTCTACCTGTCCTGTGTGCGGCAAGAGTCTGACTCCTGAGGAGCAGAAGCCGCGTTTCCTGAAGCCAGGGACGGTTCTCGGTGGAAAGTTTATTGCCGGGTATCATCTTGGCTCCGGTGGTTTTGGTAACACTTACATTGGCTGGGATCGGGTTTTGCAGAGGAAGGTTGCGATTAAGGAGTTTTATCCGGAACAGTACTGCGGCAGGGGGCAGGATGGTCTGACGGTCGTGGTGACGGATGAGAGATTGATTTCACGTTATCAGCGTGGACTGCAGCAGTTCCTTGTCGAGGCAAGGAACGTTGCTGCCCTGCATGATGTGCAGGGTGTAGTAGAGATTTCGAATTTCTTTGAAGAGAATGGCACCGGTTATATTATCATGGAGTATCTGGAAGGAATGGATGTGAAAACGATTCTGCAGAAATCCGGAAATAAGAAGGATTATGAATGGAGTCGAAGAGTTATTCTGACGGTACTTTATACTTTAAAAGAAGTTCATAAAAGAGGGGTGCTTCACCGTGACATTGCACCCGACAATATTTTTGTTACAAAAGAAGGTATTGTAAAGCTGATTGATTTTGGAGCGGCGAAAAATGTCACTGTTATGGACAGCAGCAAGGATGTCTGGCTGAAAGCCGGATATGCACCGATCGAGCAGTATCGCAATACGTTTGAGCAGGGACCATATACCGATCTTTATGCCGTGGCGGCACTCTTTTACCGGATGCTGACCGGGCAGAAGCCAGTTCCGGCCATAGATCGTCTGGAGAAAGATCCGCTGGTTCCACTGTCTGACATGGGGATTTCGATTCCACAGCAGGCAGAGATGGCGATCATGGTGTGTCTGAATATCATGCCGGAGTACCGACTCCAGAGTGCGGAAGAATTCATGGAGGCTCTTGACGGTAAGTTCTTTATTCCTGTCTATGAGCCGACCTGGATCTTGCCAAAGGAAAAGCCGAAGGGAATCAAAGCAAAAATAGGTGCTCTGCCAGTAGGGGCAAAAGTGGCACTCTGTCTGCTGGGTATTGCACTGATCGGCGGCATCGGAATCGGTGTAATGTCAGCTTTTAACAATCAGACACAGACCAGTATGGAAAATGTCCAGCAGGTTCTTATGGTAGATTTGAAAGGTAAAACAAGGGAAGAGGCAGAAAAGGAAATTGAAAAGCTGAATCGGGATTATGGATGGGATTTGAAAGTGGATACGTCAGCGACTGTTTTTGATCCTTCCAAAGAGGTTGGAACGGTAAGTGAACAGTCCGTCCAGGCAGGAACAGTTCTTTATGATGCAGCAGAAAATGCCGAACAGCAGTCAAAGGCAGCAGATCTGACCTATACGAACAATGGATTACATACTCAGGTGTCCGGTACAATCAAACTTACATTGTGTGTTCGAACAGTACGCTACAGTGAACTGAGAGGTCTGGATGCTTATACCATTGCCAAAAAGATGGGAATTGATACCAAAGATAAAACTCGTTTTATTGCAAAAGAGAGCGGCGGACAGACGTATTATGATCTCATCTGTTTGCAAACCAGTTCCGGTAAAGTTACAAGTGGTGAGATCAACAAGAGTGAGAACAGAAGTAAAACATTTGAGTGTAATGACGAGCTGAAAATTTACTATTACGTAACCGATTTCTTTTACTGGAAACAACTTCCTGATTTTACAGGTTATCAGAGAGTTGATATGATACCGAAACAGCAGCTGTACCGATATAACGATAAAAATAAGAAAAAGAAAGTCGGTAAGAAATCTATAGAACGATCCGGCTTTCTTGATAAAAGTTATTATGCAATCAAGGGTGTACATGAAGTTGGTGACATTATTGCTCAGAACATAGCCTCTGGAAAGAAATACGATGAATCAGATCCTGGAGACACGCTATTGAAGATTCAGGTAATTGGAAAAGTATTTGATTACGAAGGAAAAACGGCAGAAGAATTTATAGAAGAATTGGAGCAAGAGGGAATCCACTATTATGATGTCAGAACGAAATCTGGAGAAGCAGGAGATTTGGAATGGAAGATCTCAGAAGTAACAATGTGTTCGGCTGCTTTGGATGTACAGGGACATAAAGGTTATATAGCAGGTGCGGAATTAGACTTTATCAGTCAGGAAGATCTTGGAAGTAATGCTTACTTTGACATAGTGGTCAAAGAGCCGGAAAAAGAAACACCAAGTACTTCAGCACCAAGCAATCGAAGTAGCGGAAGTTATAGTACACCATCGCCGGGATATGATAACAGCGGAAGCTACAGTGCCCCATCTGCAGGATATGATAACAACGGAAACAGTGATACATCATCATTTGACGGTGGCAATAATTTTGACGATGCCAGAGTTGATGGGAATAGTAGAGGAGAAGTAAGTAACAAATCCGCTAAAAGTAAAAATGAATCTACAGCTAACAACACAAATAACAATTCTAACGATATGTATTATCCTGAACCAGATATGTGGGATGATAATGGGGATAGTTGGAAGATTAGTTACTAACTGCAAATAACAACGCAAAGGGGTGAGGATCAAAGTGGGAAAGCGATTAGTCAATCCGGACAGTCTCTGTATGGGATGCATGACGGAATTGCAGTGGCCCGGGATGCCGTGTCCGAAGTGTGGATTTGATATTCGGAAGTATCAGAAGCCGAAGAACAGTCTGCCACCGTACGAGATTTTGAACGGAAAATATTTGCTTGGCAGAGTCCTTGGCATAGGTGGCTTTGGGATCACTTACATTGCGTGGGATTTTTACCAGGCGAAGCGTGTATGTGTCAAGGAGTATTTTCCGAGGGAGATCGCCGTTCGAAATGTTTACGGGCACACGTATTCGGAGCAGCTTTCGGTTTCTCTTTTATGCAATACGGAGACGTACACGCAGCACTGGGACAAGATCCAGTCTGCTTATATGAAAGGACTGGAGGCTTATATCAAAGAGGCAGAAAATCTGTCGCGTTATTATCTGATGCCGGGTATTGTTTCGGTCCGCGATTTCTTTTATGGAAATTCGACGGCATATATTGTTATGGAGTACATAGACGGCATTGATATGAAACAATATGCAAAACTGCGGGGCGGCAGGCTAAAGCCGGAGGAAGTGATTTCTCTGCTGAAGGATGTTTTGAAAGCTTTGCAGGTAGTCCATGAGGACAACATCATTCATCGAGATATCAGCCCGGATAACATTATGCTGACACGAAAAGATATGCATGCGGTCCTGATTGATTTCGGGGCGGCTCGTACCTATGGAAACAGCGAAAATGCACCGGTTCTGCTAAAACATGGATATGCACCGATCGAACAGTACAAGCGGGACGGAAATCAGGGACCATGGACGGACGTTTACAGTATGTGTGCGAGCATGTATTTTCTGATGAGCGGGATTCGGATTCCGCCGTCACCAGAGAGGCAGAAACACGACACGGTGCAGCGTCTGCAGGTCATGGGAGTTCCGATTTCGGATGAATGGGATCTTGCCATCTGCAAAGGGTTGAGTATCGAGCCGGAAAACAGGTATCAGTCGATCCGGGAACTGTATCAGGATCTCTATCATGAGTAAGGAGGGCATCATGGAAAATCGTTATCTGCCGGGGATGCTCTACTGGGAAAAAGCGGGACAGACCGTATGGAGAATGTATGACCAGCTTCTTGAGATCAAAGTGCTTGCTTTCCGGGCAAAAGAAGGGCAGCAGGAGCAGCTTTATCAGATGGCACGGAAGCTGGAGAGACTGAATCTGTTAGATGAGCATTTTGTAAAGATTCTGGCAGTTAAAAAGATCAATGAGGAATGGTTTCTGTTGTTTTCTGCAAAAGATGCAGAAGAGAAAAAACAGCAGATACAGGCGGTTCTTGCAGCGAAAGATTTACAGGAAACAGAGGAAATGCCTGATTTTTCGCAGTACAGAGAACAGGGCAGAAAGAAAGAGCAGGTTTTGCCGTGCGGCACGATTCTAAATGGTCAATATCAGATTTTGGACTGTATCGGGATCGGAGGTTTCGGGATTGTATATCTTTGTCAGGATCTGTATCTGAAACGTCTTATTGCGGTGAAGGAGTATTTTCCGGAACAGTGGGCGGAGCGGGAGAGTTCGTATGTTTCCGTGAAGTCTTCGGATAAACTGAACGCCTATCGATTTGGTCTGCAGTCTTTTTACGAAGAGGCAAAGATGATGGCAAAGTTCCTGAATACGCCGCATATCGTCACGATTTATGATGTATTTCCGGAAAATGATACTGCCTATCTGGTGATGGAATATTTATCCGGAATCAGCATTGGCAGGGAGATGCGGCAAAGAGAGTATAAGCCATATTCCGCAGCAGAATTATCTGAGATCATAAATCCGGTCATGGATGCACTGGAAGCCATGCATGACCAGAGGATTGTCCACAGTGATATCAGTCCGGGAAATATCATGCGTACTTCAAACGGAGATATTTGCCTGATTGATATGGGGGCGGCCAAATATACAAACACTGCAAGACCGGTCCTGAGTGCGGCATTTCTGAAAGTCAACTATGCGGCACCGGAGCAGTACCGGACAGCACGACAGGGGATTCCGTACGATGAAGGGTCGTGGACGGATATTTATGCACTTGGTGCGACGATTTATTATCTTCTTACCGGGCAGAAACCACCCGATATCATAAAGAGGCTGGAAGGTAAAACTACAAAACTGTGTCTGCCGAAAAAACCAAGAGTAAAACGTGCAAGACAGTGGCAGACCTTTCTGGGACATGCGATGGAGCCGGAAATCAAAGAAAGGATCGGCTCGATCCGGCAGTTTCGGGAAGAAAGTAAGGGGTTATTGAATTAGGGAAAGGAGAGGTTTATATGGACAATATTTTTACTGCACTGGTCAGAAGAAGGACTACAGGTGTCGTGATGGAGTTTGTTCTCTGGTGTATCGTCTGCTTTGCGGCATTGTTATCTTTGATCGCACTGGCGATGGGAGCAGGCAATTTTGTCTGGATTCTGCTGCTTTTAACGGCGGCAGGTCTTGGCGTGATCATGGCATTTCGTTTGAAGGAAGTGGCTCTGCTTTACAGTGTGTGCGTATTTAATGCAATTTTGTTTTTGATCCATTATCTGGTGTTCAGTGTGAGCTATGGAGGAGGACCGCAGACGGCGTTCAGTATTGTCTTGTTTATACTGACGTTTCTGCTGTCTCTGGCAGTGGTTGCCTGTGCATTTGTCCAGTTTTTTTCGAGGGTGAATATGGGCACGGTGCTGACAATCCTGGAGATCTGCAATGTGGCTCTGATTATGATCATGCAGATCCTGATGTATGCGGCACAGTATGTCGGAGAGGACGAGTATTATAACATCAATACTTATCACAGAAGCTGGATGAATGCCAAAGGGTACTGGATCGGAACGACAGCATTCTGGCTGATCCTGGTTCTTATCGCTGTCTTTTATGCTTATTGTTTCTGGGGTCCGGTCAGTGACAGAGCGGATAAGCTCTATGTAAGCAATGGCGGAAACAGAGGCGGTGGCGGTACATATGCGGGATTTCGACCGGGAATGCGTGGAGTCACCGGTGCATATGCGGGACGCACGATCTATCTGGATGGAAGAACTTTAACGATTGGATCTTCGGAGACGGTGAATGTTTATATTCCGGATCCGCAGGTCAGCAGAACACATTGTGCGATACGTTTTAATTCGCAGACGGGATATTATGAGATTCTGGATCAGTCTACGAATGGTGTTTATCTTGGAAATGGTGCAAGGTTATATCAGGGCAGATATACGGCAGTACAGAGTGGAACAACTGTTTTTATTGCATCGCATCAGTTTATGTTGCTGTAGTGTGAGTTAGAAAGGGACAAAGGAGGAAAGAAAACATGAATGGAAAAAAGACAATGAAGGCATGGCAGATGATCGTTGCGGTCGTTTTGCTGGCGGCAATGATGATCACAATCTTTTTACCGGCATTTCATATCAATGGAAAGTCTTTTCGAAAGGCAGTCGAAAAAGTAGTTTCAGGAAGTCAGCTTGATGAGGCGATAGGTGGTCTTACAGGGTACAGTATGGATGACCTTGAGAGTGAAATAGATAAGGCACTTCAGGAAGCAGAGCAGGAGAACAATGTAAAAGTATCCAGCATTTCTGTTGGCAACATTATGATCAAAAGTGCGGATAAATTTTTCGGAACCGATGCAGAAGATGCGGATGATGAAGCGACAGCATCTGTAAAATCAGGTTATAACACAGGACGTATTATTTTCTGGATTATTTATATCGCTGTGATTCTGGTCATTGTACTTGTGATCCTTGGTTTTGTACTTGAGTGGTCAAAATATATTCCGCTTGGAATTACTGCCGGATACAGTCTGGTTGCAGCAGGCATTTTTGGATTTCTGCGGTTTGCAACACCGGGAATGGTTGCAAAAAGCAGTGCATTCAGTGAGCTGTTTTCCCAGATTCCACTTTCAGAATCACTGATGTCTTCCATGGCATCCAAAATGATAGCCTGCTTTTATGGTCCGGCATTTCTGGTAGCTATGATCATCGCCATTCTGAGTCTGGTGTGGAGCGTGGTCTGCATGTTTGTCGGCGGAAGTGAACAGCCAGCCCAGCCGCCAGTGAATCCGCCAGTACCGCCACAGCCGCCGATAGACGGAGTACCTAGATATGATCCGGATTGGGCAGCAAAACAGAGAGAACTTGAGGAGAAGAAGAGACAGGAAGAAATCCGCAGAAGAGAAGAAGAGCGTCTTCGCAGAGAAAAAGAAGAGCTCGAGCGTCAGAAAAAAGAATTGGAAGAAAAGATGAAAGCACAGCAGCAGATGGGACAGGTTGTGTGCATCAAAGGTGTTGCAGCCGGACAGGGATTTTCACTTCCGGAAACGGCAAAGATTGTTGTCGGAAAGAGCAGACAGAACACAAACATGCTTATCAACTCCCCGATGGTGAGCAATGTACACTGCAGCATCCGTTACAAAGCGGCAACGAATACTTATATTGTTAAGGATCATTCAACAAACGGAACCTATGTGAATGGAGCAAGGATTCAGAAAGATGTTCCGATGAGCTTCCCTGCCGGAACAGTATTACAGCTGGCAGATGGCAGTAATGAGATCAAATTAGGTTAAGACTGACAATTCGTTGGACAGAATCCGGCCATTTGTCCTGCGGGACAAATGAGCTGGATTTTGTTATATCAGACAAAACGGGGGAATGGGAAGATGAGAAAAAATCAGAAAGAGAAAAAGGCACTGGCCATTGTACTTAGTGTCATGATTTTGGTTTTTGTGGCAGGTGTCTGCGGTATTTATCTGTACTCGCAGACGGGGGAAAGCCAGGATCAGCCACAGGTAGCGGTAAAAAAAGAAGCGGATTCAGAAACAGATGCGATGCCGGATGCCGGTGTTTACTATTATAAAGATATTGATGAAAAAAACGTTGCATGGGCACAGGAAGATGGTTTGCAGTATGCAGATAATCAGCTGGTCCTGACCATGACAGACGGAGCAAGTGAAAAAGAAGTTAAAAAACTGATCGATCCGTATCAGGGAGATATTGTTGGAAAAATCGAGAAACTGAATATTTATCAGGTGGAGTTTCCGAAAAGCTATTCCAGGGATGAACTGGATGACATGATCGAAGAATTTGGCAACAGTGACAGCGTGGAGAGCTGTACGGTAAACCATGTTCTGGAGTGTGACCTGGAAGCCTTTTATCCAAATGACGAAAAATGGAGAGATGAATGGGAAACGACACCGTCAGGATCAAACTGGGGAATGGAAGCGATCCATGCACCGGAGGCGTGGGACTATCGAGATGAAATGCATCAGGTAAATGTGGGCGTTTACGACAATCAGTTTTATAACCATGATGATCTGAAATTTTACGGAATCCTGGAAAATGCAGATCAGTTAAATAACACACACGGAACACATGTTTCCGGAACTATAGGTGCACTTTTTAATAATGATACAGGAGTCTGTGGTGTTTTTCCGAAAGCGAGACTGTATGGAGCATCCTTTGAAAAAGCAGAAGGAACATATGGAAGTACTATGGGGATGCAGGTAGGTGTTTTTTATCTGGTAGTTGCAAATCACTGTAAAGTATTGAATATGAGCATTGGCTATTATGAGTTGACTTATGGAGCTGCCAGAGGAAATGAAATGGCACAATTAGCAATAAACACACTTGCACAGGAGATGGGAGATTATTTTGCGAGCCTGTTGCCGTACAATGATTTTGTGATATGCAAAGCGGCAGGAAATGATAATTCTACGGAGTCTTTTGTGCGTGCAGATGCAGATGATTCGGATGCAACATTTGGATATATTCTTTACAGAGATGAACAGAAAAGTCGATATCAAAAATATAAACAGAATGAAGACTTCCAAGACCGTATCAGTAATGCAAACAAAGATGGTTGTGTAGAGTCAAATGATTTTATTACTGCGATCACAAATCCGGAAGTCAGAAGCAGAATACTGGTTGTTGGTGCGGCAGAAAACCTGGAAAACGGGCAGTACAAGGTCGCTGATTTCAGCAATTGTGGAGATCGAGTAGATGTGGTGGCTCCCGGTGTGGATATTTACAGCACGAAAAAAAAGAAAGATTATGGAACATTAGATGGTACTTCCATGGCAACGCCACATGTGACCGGTGTTGCGGCGATGTGTTTTGCGATCAACAAAAACCTGACGGGTGCACAGGTTGTTGATATTATTAAAAATACTGCGGAAGGCACTCTGGAGTATACGAACAACAATGGATCAAGAGCATATCACTATGGCATGCTCAATGCACAGGCGGCAGTGGAGCGGGCACGCAGCATGGCATCGAGTCAGGAAACCAATCATACCGAAGAAACAAACAGAAGGCAAAATTCGAATGTTACAAGGGATGTGGTAATGGTTCTTGATAACTCCGGAAGTATGGCCGGAGATCCGTTAGATCAGACAAAACAGGCTTCACAGAAATTTATTAACACGGTGTTTGAACAGGATTCCCGTGTAGCACTGGTAGGCTATGAGAACAGTGCTTCGGTACTGTCGGAATTATCGGAAAACGAAGCGGATCTGACGGATTCGGTGGATGCTATGGAGGCAGGCGGCGGAACTAACATGTATGCCGGACTGGAGAATGCGGATCAGATACTTTCGAGCAGTACGGCAGATAGGAAGATCATAGTGCTGATGTCAGATGGTCTTCCGAATGATGGACCTAATGAGAATGGCAGTTATGAAGATGCACTGATTACTTATGCGGAAGAATTGAAAAACAAGGGATATTATGTTTATACGCTTGGATTTTTCGAAAATGTGTATGGCGGTGAATTAACCGGTGCACAGAATCTGATGGAAAGTATGGCAAGTCCGGGCTTACATTACGAAGTGAAAAGTGCGGATGACCTGATCTTTTTCTTTGAAGATATCGCAAATCAGATCGGCGGACGGCAATATGTTTATATCCGTATTGCGTGCCCGGTGGATGTGACGGTTACAAGCGGCGGGGAGACACTGTCATCTAAAGTGGATTCTGAAAATACCAGAACATCCTTTGGTGCCCTGACCTATGAAAATACGGAACAGCTGTCGGAAGACAGTGATAATGAAATCGATTTCTCACAATTTTATTATGATGACGAATCAGACGAAACAGCGAGAGAAGACCAGGTCAAAGTTCTGCGTCTGGATCGGGAGAAAGACTATGATATCAAGATAGACGGTTATGCGGACGGAACAATGGATTATACCGTAAAATACCAGAATGCACAGGGAGAATACACAGATACCAGAGAATTTCCGTCGATACCGGTCACAGCTTCCATGCAGGCAACATCCAGTACCGGTTCTTCGGATACCACTTATCTGGAAGTGGATGAAGATGGTGACGGAAAAACAGATAAGACCTACAGAGCAAAATCAAATCAGAGGATGGAAGAAGTGAAAGATCACACGATGCTGTATATTCTGATTGCGGCTATTGTAATACTTGTGCTTCTTGTGATCATTCTGATCGTGGTTCTGATTGTGAAATCCAGAAAGAAAAAAGCAAAAGGCGGACAGCATGTTGTATCCGATATGCAGCCGGCAGGATATATCTGCGGAGTGTTCGGAAGATTTGAAGGACAGATCTATCCAATGTATCTGGGGCAGGAATGTGTGGTAGGACGCAGGGCAGACTGCGATATTCAGATCATACATGGTGAAATCAGCCGTATCCATTGTGTGATCCGGATGCTTCCAAATGGGGTTTTTGAAGTGACGGATTATTCTTCCAACGGAACATTCTATAATAATCAGAAGCTGAAAAGAAAAGAGCCTTATCGTCTTCCGAGCGGAGCAATTCTGGCACTTGGAGATGCAGATAATGTATTGGAACTCAGGCGGGAAGAGAAATATAGAGTAGATAACAGGTAGAAGCGTGAATATGGTTACAGGGGAAGGGTTCTGCAGAAAGTGGAGAAGGAAAAATGAACAGAAAAAGAGAGGATGAAAACGGGCAAAAGCAAAAAAAGAAAAAAATCGGAATTATAGCAGCTGTTCTGCTGGGGGTCTATGTACTGGTCATGGTGCTTATGCTGTTCCTTTTCGGGGGTTCTTCCGGAAATCAGACAAAAAGGAAAACGGTAAAAAAAGAAACTGTAAAAGAAGAAACGGAGGTGCAGGCACAGGAAAGCGAAAGAAAACATATTTCCACATCAAAAGAAGAACTTCAGAACAATACCGTTACTTATGACGATGGAGATTATGTCTATACGCCTTCCGAGAACCATATCTTTGTCGATGATACGGAGAATATGATTTATTATGACAATCTGATTACGGTTTATCTGGATAAGAAGATCAGCGATCAGGAAAAAGAGAAGATAAAAAAGAAAATCGATGGAGAAAGCATTGTGAGCGATCTTTCAGGTACAATCAATATGCTTGATATCGTGGTTGCACCGTCTGATTATACCGAATTACAGCAGAAAGCAGAAGAACTGACAAAAATGGATGGTGTTCAGTATGCCATGATTTCTTTTCCGGTGATGCCGGAAGAGGATACGGCAGCTTACTGGGATGGAGATGGCGATCTCAAAAATGAGGCTTCTCCATCCGGTGCGGACTGGTGGGCTGAGGCTATTGGTGCATACAGTGCATGGGATTTTGAACGATACTGCAATCCGATCGTGGTTGGCGTTATGGACAGTGGATTTGAAGTGAGCCATATGGATCTTCAGCGGAACGGACACTCTGTGCTCACAGTGCTGAATGACAATTCAGCAGATGATCATGGAACACATGTGGCTGGTCTGATCGCTGCACAGGATAACAATTTGGGATCAAGAGGAGTCGTTCCATCGGCGGATGTGGTCTGTATTGACTGGGCACAGGAAGAGGACGGCACAGAAGTTAATTTGCTTACACCTACAGGGGTGAGTCAGGGATTTAAACAGATGATAGAATATGCAGAAAGAGAACAACTGCCGATCGTGATCAACAATTCCTGGGGGAAGGTGCGAAAGTTACGGGAGCTTCTTGCAAGATATATTGCTCCGAATCTGGCAGGTCGGAGCAAGGATTTTAACGAGCTGTATGGAGATATATATACGTTTTACTCATCTGTTTGTGCCACACAGATCATGAACGAGCTTTTACAAAACAGTACGGTGGATTTTCTGATCGTTCAGTCATCCGGCAACGGATATGGAAATGGATTCACAGCTTATAATGTAAAACGTGCAGGGTGGTTTGGCGGAATTGATAAAGAACTCAGGAAACAATGCTCGATGCTTTCCTATGATCTGATAAAAAGTCATATTATGATTGTCGGGGCTGTAGGCGAGAAGAAAAAAGATGGAAAGTATAAACTTCGTTTTAATAGTAATTATGGTGATAATGTTGACATTGTTGCTCCGGGGGAGCATATTTACAGTACTGTTTTGAATAATAGCTTTGGATATAAGGATGGCACATCCATGGCAGCTCCGATCGTCAGCGGGTCGGCAGCGTACATATGGTCTTTGAATCCGGGCATGTCTGCGGCAGAGGTTAAACAAAGGCTGATCGATACAGCGGAGATTGCTGTGAAACATGCCAAAGAAGATACGAGAAGTGAGTATTCGATGCTGAATCTTGGATCGGCAGCAACTTCTACGATTATGGGAACGGTGAATGGAGAAATAAAAGATCAGAATGGCAATGCGATTACCGGGGTACTCTGCAAGAGAACGTGTGAAATATCGAATCAGCAGGTTTTTAACATGGATTTAAATTTTTCGGACAGTACATTTATGATATCAGCAATCGGAAGAATGACCCTGACCTTTCAAAAAGATGGGTATGAAACGCAAACAACCACCGTAAATGTTTCACCGGGACAGGATATTAAGCTTAAAACGATTGTAATGCGATCAAATGAAACGGAAGACTCAGCTTCGGAACTTGAAAAATTTGCCCGAAATTATCAGTATCTATGCGAAAAATCAGAAACATATGACGGATATATTTACTATCCGAATAATGCAGAAGATATTCAGGGAAGATCCGATCTGGATCCTCAGCCACTGACCTGTGATATTGAAGATTATGACGGAGATGGTGCAGATGAATTGTTGATCGTAAATCTGGAACCATATACGGATATGCAAAGTTCAACAATAAGACTGCAGATGTACGAAGTTGAAAACGGAACGGTTCGTCTTGCAGCAGAGCATTTGTGTCAGGCAACCTATAATATGATTACAGGAGCTGAAGTTTTTCAGAAAGGTGATACCAGAGTATTTAAGTACCAGCAGAATGATCAGTGGATTCTTGCAGCGGAGCAGAGTGTTGAAAGAAGATTTTTTGATGGACATGGAGACCGCCTGTATATGGAAGTTCAATATGATGGCAATCAGTTTCAGGTAAAAGGTGTTGCGGAAGGAGAAACCGGATCGCCGGATGAAGAGCTGATCAAAGAGGATGTCAGGCAGGAATACGCAGCACTTGGTCTGAATGTAGATGTTGATCAGATTTTCAGCCGAAAGAAGCATATATATGATTACATAGACAACCCGGTCAGCCTTGCAAAGACGGAATATTATTACGATTATTCTAAAGTAGAACAGGATCAATGGTGTAAGTTCGGTTATATAACGGTTTCCGTGCAATGATAAAAATGGTTATAAAAAATATGTTCGGAAAATTTGACATGTGTGAGGATGCGTGTTAATATATATTATATAAAAGGGCTGCCGATAGACGGTTAGTCTGGTTTAGCTAAAATAGTCGCTTAGTTTCTCAGACTGGGGCGGCTATTTTGTGGTTTATTAACAAAAATGCAATCATTAATATGAGAATTCAAAAAAGAAATATGTGATAAAAAAGAATCCGGGAAGCATTACGTTTCCCGGATTCTTTTTTATTTTTAAGTGCCATATCAGTTTTTTCTTTTCATGCAGAACAAAATTGCATTTGGTATTTGGTAAAATATATTATATACTATAAAAAGAACAACCTTATATAGTATATCTGCTTAAAACAAAGATAATATCCGATTTCGTAGAGTACCTTACTCCACGAAATCGGAGGGGAAAGGGCAGGACAGTCGCTGCATATTCTGACGTTTCAGTTCCATTGTCGGGTGAACATAGCGGTTCATGGTGATATTGACATTGGAATGACCAAGAATCTCACTTAAACTTTTAATATCAAACCCGGCTTCTACGCACCTTGTCGCAAAAGTATGGAAGTTTGTTGTTTCTACCTGTGCGGCAGTCAGTACATATTTAAAATGGTTTTGCATCGTTCGGGGTTCTACATAAGAATCTGAGCCAGTCAGCAGATAACCTTCTTTTTAATGTTATTCCAGCGAAGGGCACATATTTCTCCGATACGAAGTCCTGTGTAGAGGCATATAAGAATTCCCATGTTTTTATAGGACATATGTTTGCATAAATATGTACATAATTGTTTTTGCTCATTTATGCTGAACACACGAAATTCACGGGAAGATTTCTTGATTATGATTTCTTTCCCGGTGCATGGAAATACGATTTGTGGTATACTGGACATGGCATAAATCTCCTTTGTAAAGATGGTTTCTAGTCAACTCCATTATACCAAAGTGAACAGGTTTATGCCTTTTTTATTGGTTGAAATATTGAATTTTCAAGGTTCAACACACCGATATGGTGTGGGAAGTTTTAGGACAATAAGCGGGAATCCTCGGCAATTCAATTACCGAGATGAAAGTGCAGGAGTGTGCATGTCTGCATATTGAAAATAATATAATAATCTCCCTGCCATTGACTCCAGTGACATTAATGCCGT
>ERZ827108.304-NODE-304-length-84845-cov-5.706640_pt1 | contig 84845 bp, 101 predicted proteins | sample MGYA00519921_ERZ827108 | MGnify/ENA primary metagenome ERZ827108 (study PRJEB31778, sample SAMEA3449258) | human gut metagenome | biome: human gut; feature: human-associated habitat; material: faeces | place: United Kingdom | collected 2010/2012 ... | reverse complement strand
ATGTGTTAGGCACGCCGCCAGCGTTCGTCCTGAGCCAGGATCAAACTCTTGAGTTTAATCTATTTCAGCAGGTCTCCCTGCCGACTGGTTCTTCTTTTTACGCTTGGTCGTCTCAATTAAATTGCGTTTCTTGTTGTCCAATTTTACTTGAATCAACTGGCTTGTTTGTTGTTGCACTATATAGTTTTCAAGGTGCCCTGCTGTCTCTCTCCGGCCCGGCCTCGCGGCCCGTCCCTCGCGACAGCTTCCTCAGTATACCCGCTCTCCTCCGCTTTGTCAACACCTTTTTTTGATTTTTTTCAAAAAACTTTTGTTGGAGATTTCCCCCCCTCTTTGTTCACGTTATTTTTCATTGTATCCGTGGGGATTTTATGGTATGATGGCTGCATTTGAAGGAGGCACTATGGCTACTACTTCCAAGAAAAAAACGGCCCGGATGCGCAAGGAGGCAGACAGCCTCCGCTTTGCCCGGCGTTCCTTTACCTATATTGCCAAAGCTCTGGCCGTGATCGGTCTGGGACTCTTGCTGTGCGTACTGATCTTTATCGGCTGTGCCCGCTTGTCCAATACTTATATTATAGTAAACGAAGGAATGGCGGCTCGTGCGGAGTTTATTCTCCAGGACGGTTCCCTTTCTTCTTTGGGCAGTTATTTTACCCAGGAGTGTCTGGCCTCCGACGGACGTCTGGAGGATACCACTTACAAAAGCTTTACCGTCAGCGGCTACAGCTACACCCTTTCGTTCAGCCGAATTCGCGTATGGCCCTGGCTGGGGACTCTATCTGTAGATGTGGTAGAGGAAGTCCGCTCCATAACAGGCACTTCCAATGCCGCTGCGGAAGGACGCCCCGCTTCTCCACCCGCCTGGACGCCCATTAAGTACCGTTTGACTCTGGATAAAACGGAGGGCAGCTGGCGCATCAGCTCCATTACCACTTTGGAGGTAAATCCCAAACTGGAGCCGGAAGCCACCGCGGATCCTTCCCGTTCTCCCCTGCCCATGGCCACGCCCACGGCTACACCGGTTCCTTCCATTTCCACTTCCTTTGAACCCGCGCATTGATTTCATGCTGAATCTGCAAACGTTTTATGCCCGGCCACGGGTGCTTTTGGCCCCCATGGCCGGTTATACGGATAAAGCCTTCCGCACCCTCTGCTTTTTACAGGGCTGTGAACTGGCCTGTACGGAAATGATCAGTGCAAAAGGTCTGCTTTACGGCAGCGACCGCACGCGACGGCTTATTGACAAGGGATCGGAAGAGGGCCTTCTGGCCGTGCAGCTTTTCGGAAAGGAACCGGCCGTCATGGAAGAAGCCGCCAAACGAATATGCGGCGAGCTGGGAGAGCAGGTCGTTCTGCTGGATATCAACTGCGGCTGCCCGGCTAAAAAGATCGCCGGCAACGGGGAAGGCAGTGCCCTGATGCAGGATCTGCCCCTGGCTTATAAAATCATCTCCGCCGTAGTGAAAGGCAGCACTCTGCCTGTAACGGTAAAGTTTCGCAAAGGCACAGATGACGCCCACTGCAATGCCGTAGAGTTTGCCCGCATGGCGCAGGAAGCGGGAGCTTCAGCCCTGACCGTTCACGGCCGCACCCGGGCCCAGCAATACAGCGGCCAGAGCGACCGTTCCTGCATCCGGGCGGTGGTGGAAGCGGTCTCTATCCCCGTAGTGGGCAACGGTGATGTAACGGACGGAGAAAACGCCCTTTCCCTGCTGAAGGAGACCGGCTGCGCCGGAATCATGGTGGGCCGAGGCGCTTTGGGGAACCCCTGGATATTCCGGGAGATCCGCATGCTGCTGGAAGGAAAGCCCTTTGCTCCACCAGATCGAAAGCAGATCTGCGAAACGGCCCTCGCTCACCTGGACAGGATCCGGGAGGATAAAGCGGATCGGGGGCTGCTGGAACTGCGCAAGACCCTGCCCCTGTATTTCAGAGCGGAACGGGGCGCCGCAAAGCTGCGGATGCTCCTGCAGGAAGCAAAAAGCTATGAGGCCCTGCAAAGGATTATACTTGACATAGAGCACGGGCCTTCATATAATAATATGAATCGGGAATTTGTCCCTGAAAATAAGGAGAATTTATAAATGGCAGAGATTTGGCTTACCGAAGAAGAGGTAGAAAAGCGCAAACAAAAGCTGGAGTATATGAAGTCCACCCGGCGGCTGGAGATTGCAGAGATGCTCAAGATCGCCCGCGGATTTGGCGATCTCAGTGAAAACGCCGAGTATGATGCGGCCAAGAATGAACAGGCCAAAAACGAATATGATATCGCCACTCTGGAAGACGAGCTCAGTCACGTCAGGATCATTGACGAGAGCATGCTCTCCACCGGCGGCGTATCCATCGGCTCCACCGTGACCATTCGCAATGCCATGAACGGCATGGAGATGACCTATCAGATCGTAGGCACCGCCGAAAGTGATCCCCGCAATGGCCGCATCTCCAACGAATCCCCCATCGGCGGCGCTCTGCTGGGTCATGTGGCCGGCGACACCGTAGAGGTGCATACCCCCGGCGGCGTGCTTTCTTTGGAGATCATCAACATCAACGCCGGCCGTTGAGCCGAAAAATCTATATCAGGCAGGAGACACTATGGAACAGACCCCCTTGGAGAATCAGGAACTTTCCGCAGAACAGCTTTCGGAGCTTTTGCAGGTACGGCGGGATAAGCTCAACAACCTTATTGAACAGGGGAAAAACCCCTTTGAAGTCACTTCCTTTAACCAGACCCATCACAGCCGGGATATTGTGGCCGCCTATGACGAACTGGAAGGCAGGGAAGTCAGCATTGCCGGGCGCATGATGAGCAAACGCATCATGGGCAAGGCCAGTTTTGCCCATGTGCTGGACGGCCAGGGGGATATCCAGATCTATGTAAAGCGGGACGATGTGGGTGAGGAAGATTATGCCTCCTTCAAGACCTGGGACATCGGTGACATCGTTGGCGTTACGGGCTTCGTATTCAAGACCCGCACCGGCGAAGTCTCCGTCCATGCAAAGAATATACAGCTGCTGAGCAAGAATCTGCGGCCCCTGCCGGAGAAGTTCCACGGCCTGAAAGATCCCGAGCTCAAGTACCGTATGCGTTATGTGGATCTGTTTATGAATGCCGAGGTGCGGGATACCTTCCGCAAGCGCAGCGCCATTATCGCCGAGATCCGCCGGTATCTGGACAGTCAGGGCTTCATGGAGGTAGAGACTCCCGTGCTCAATTCCACGGCCAGCGGCGCCTCCGCCCGCCCCTTCATCACTCACCACAACACGCTGGACATCGATATGTATCTGCGCATCGCCACCGAACTGCACCTGAAGATGTGCATCGTAGGCGGTCTGGAGCGGGTGTATGAGATCGGCCGTCTTTTTCGCAACGAAGGCATGGATCCCATGCACAACCCGGAATTCACTACCATCGAGATCTACCAGGCCTATACGGATCTGCGGGGCATGATGGATCTGTGCGAAACGCTGTTCTCCCGCTGCTGCCAGCTGGTCAACGGCACTACCCGTATCCAGTATCAGGGCATGGATATCGACCTGACCGCACCCTTTGCCCGCCTACCCATGAACGAGGCGGTAAAGCAGTACACCGGCAAGGATATTTACGGCTGCGGCAGCGATGAAGAAGCCCGTGCCATTGCCAAGGAACTGGGTGTGGAGCTTAAAGACAAAACCGCCAGCAAGGGCAAGGTTCTGGCCGAGCTTTTTGACGCTTTTGTGGAAGAAAAGCTCATCCAGCCCACCTTCATCACCGATTATCCCATCGAAAACAGCCCCCTGACCAAGCTGAAGCCCGGCAGCAAGGATATCGTGGATCGGTTTGAACTGTTTATCGGCGGCCATGAGTACGCCAACGCCTATACCGAGCTCAACGACCCCATCGACCAGCGCAGCCGCTTTATCCAGCAGGCGCAGGAGCGGGCCAAGGGCGATGATGAAGCCATGCAGATCGATGAAGACTTCATGCTGGCCATGGAATACGGTATGCCTCCCACCGGCGGCATCGGCATCGGCATCGACCGTATGTGCATGCTGCTGACCAACGCCGCTTCCATCCGGGATGTACTGCTCTTCCCCACAATGAAACCAGTCGGCAAGAACAAAGGAACCAATGATGTGCATAAAGAATGCATAGTGGAAGAAGCTCCCAAAGCGGAAACCGTTAGTGAACCCGTTGCCGAGCTCGAGCCGATTGACTTCACCGGTGTCGAGATCGAGCCGCTGTTCAAGGACTTCGTAGACTTCGAGACTTTCTCCAAGTCCGATTTCCGTGCGGTTAAGGTGCTGGCCTGCGAAGCGATTCCGAAGTCCAAGAAGCTCTTAAAGTTCACGCTGGACGACGGAACGGGCACAGAACGCACGATTTTGTCGGGCATCCACGCCTACTATGAGCCCGAACAGCTCATTGGCAAGACGCTCGTTGCGATCACGAACCTCCCGCCCAGAGCCATGATGGGGCTTGAATCCTGCGGCATGCTTCTGAGTGCTGTTCACAAGAAGGACGGCGTAGAACGGCTGAACCTTCTCATGCTCGACCCACACATCCCGGCAGGCGCGAAGCTGTACTGATCGAATATCACCCCTTACACCTCGGAGCAATCCGAGGTGTTTTTTTATTCATTTCCTGTATTTTATTCATTTTGAAAAACCTTGGTTTTTGGCTTCGTATGCCAATCCGTATGCCAAAATATGCCAACCGTATGCCAAATTGTGCAGAACAAATCTACAAATCTCTATAACCTCATCATACTCTTTACACATCAATAAATGTGCGAACCTGTTGAGATGATCGACAGGTTCTTTTTTCTTTTCCTCGATAATTCTTTTTCAAGCCTTTTTCTCCCTTTTACCACTCATTGATTCCTCATACACGCAGTTTTATTGACCCTTCAAATTCATTCCAATTCTGTTCGCCACAAAAAGTTCACAATCGGATTTTTTAATTTTTCGCCAAAAAGTTCCCAACTGAATAGTGAGGGGGTTCTTCACCGAACCCCTCACCAGCACCTTCACAACCGAATACACAGGCAATCAGATACGTTCCCTGTAATACGAGCCGAAGCCGTAGATGCGCCAAGACCTTCCGAAAGGAAGCGAGCGACAACATCTATACGACAGTAACCCGGGCAGCTACCGGCAGGCGATGACCGTTACAGCGGGATAATGATACTTCTCTAAGGAGCCGGTGGAGAACCCAGCGGGGGTGAGATTCCCATGAGCCTGAACGCTGACAGGCGTCTGATTGCTTCCCTGAGCTACGGGGGCGTTGAGAACAAATCCAGTGCAAACCAAACCGATCCTCTACCAAGTCCCGGATAGAGGATGAACAAACCAAAGGGACACTATTACAAAAAATCAACCAAACCACGAAAGGAAATCATAAACATGAAAAACGCAAAAGTTATTTCAATCATCAACCAGAAGGGCGGCGTTGGCAAGACAACGACCGCTGTGAACTACAGCATCGGTCTTGCCCGCAGAGGCAAGAAGGTTCTGCTGATCGACGCTGACTCTCAGGGCAGCTTGACCGTCAGTCTTGGTGAGCAGGATCTCACGAACCTCGACCTCACCCTCGCCTCCCTCATGTACGGTGTCATTATGAACCGTCCGCTCGATCCCCATTCTGCCATTCTCCATCACAGAGAAGGCGTGGATTTCATTCCGAGCAATTTCGAGCTGTCCGGCGTAAGCACCGCACTGACTTCCCTCTCCAACCGCGAGTTCATCCTCAAAACTATCGTGGATTCGCTTCGCGGTGAGTATGACTACATTCTGATCGACTGTCTCCCCTCTTTGGGATTGGTGGCAATCAATTCCTTGGTTGCCGCTGACGGCGTAATCATTCCGTGTCATCCCGCCTATCTTTCCACCAAGGGGCTCAACATTCTTCTGAGAACGATCGCCAAGACGCGGCGTTCCCTCAATCCGCAGCTCGTCATTGACGGCATCCTGCTGACCTGCGTAGACGTTCATACAAAGAACGCAAAGGAGATCATGCAAGCATTGAGGGATGACCTCGGCACAAGCGTTCGTATCTTCGATACGGTTATTCCCCGTTCCGTGAAGGTTGCGGAGTGCAGCAATATAGGCAAAAGCATTTACCGTCATAATCCGTCCGGCAGAGTCGCCGCTGCATACGAAGACCTGATCGACGAGGTGCTGTCGTATGGCATCTAAACCTCGTAAGCCGATTGACCTCGGATTGGACAACTACAACGAGCTGTTCATGAACGAGCAGGAGCGAATGGAGAATCGTCTCCCGCGTATCTACACCATTCCTATCTCTGAAATTGACGAGTTCCCCGATCATCCGTTCCAAGTCCGCATGGATGAGGACATGGATCAGCTTGTGGAAAGCGTTAAGGAGCGGGGCGTGATCACACCGGTCACGCTCCGCAAGAAAGAGGACGGACGATATGAAACCGTTTCCGGCCACCGCCGCATTAAGGCGAGTGAGCTCGCCGGACTTGAAACCGTCCCTGCGGAGATCAAGGAATTGACCCGTGATGAAGCAATTCTGCTCATGGTCGATTCTAATTTGCAGCGATCGTACATTCTTCCCAGCGAAAAGGCTATGGCATACAAAATGCGAATGGACGCACTCAAAAGAATGCCTGGGAGACCTGCAAAATACGGAGTTCAAGAAAATGTGTCTCCAGTGGAGACACATTTTCGAACCAGCGAAAAAATCGCTCAAGAAGTTGGCGAAAGTCGTGCACAAGTAGACAGATATATCCGTCTTACCGAGCTCGCTCCCGATTTGCTCCAGCTTGTGGACGAAGGCAAGATTGCCATGCGCCCCGCCGTGGAGCTGTCGTATCTGAATGACATCGAACAGCAAGACCTTGTGGCACAGATTGCCGAATCGGATGCTACGCCGTCCCATGCGCAGGCGATCAAGATGCGAAACTTCTCCAAGGAAGGCAAGCTCAATCCCGAAGTGATCGAATCCATCATGCTGGAGGAGAAGCCGAACCAGCGTCCGAAGATCAGTTTCAAGTACGAGGATCTGAAAAAGTATATGCCAAGTGACATCTCCTACGAGAAGACCACCAAGTATGTCATTGACGCTCTCCAGTATTACAAAAAGCATCTGGAGCGCAGGCGGGAGCAGGAACGCTGATTCCCTCCCCCTTATAATCCCCCTATTATCTAACCTACCGAGAAACAATTACCACCCGAAGAAACGAATACCGTATAGCGCACCATCCCACGCAGCCACACCCATCCTCCTGTCTCTTTTTCTCTTCGGGAGGTATTGTGAGCCGGCATTATAGCCGAGACCGTTCCTCCACTCCTTGCACGGTATATGTCTGTGCCAACCTGACCCGCTTCCGAACGCATGAGCAACGATCGGGAGCTATTTTTTGCTCAAAAATAATAATTTTACCACGAAAGGAAAGTACAAATCCAACATGAAACACACCCTCTTAAAACTCATGGCACTCTTTATGTGCCTGATCACTCTCTTCTCGTTCGTGCCTGCGGTAGCTTCGGCTGACGAAGATCCCTTCCCGCAGAATGTGACGATCGAATCGGAGAAAAACAACGCATTTGACTACCTGGAGTATTACTCCGGCGGCAAATGGAAGGATCTGAACACGCCTCGACACTGGATCGAAAGTACCGGTCAGGTGTGTTACTGCATCGAGCACAGCGAAGGCAATCCGCACGGCGCATCGTATACCGCCACGCCGCCTTCTCAGGTGTTCAGTGCCAACACGCTCGCCGGTTTGCAGACCATCCTGATGTATGGTTACCCCTGCAACGTGCCGGATGGCTTTACCGAGGATGAGGCTCGACAGGCAACCGCAAACGCCATTCGCTTCTGGCTCAGTGAGAACGGCGAACCCGGTTCTTACAGCTTCACCAACCGGAAGGCGCACCCGACCTATATCCGTGCGAAGAAGGGATATGAGCACGTTTTGACCTGGGCCGACGAACTGTTGCAAATGGCGCGAGACAAGAAAACGCTGTCTCACAACATCGAGTTCACACCCTCCGCACTTACCCTCACTAAGTCCGGCGATACGTTCACTGGCAAGACGACGGTCAAGCTGACCAACATCAACAGCGGCTACACTCTGGATACATCCAAGCTCCCGGCCGGCGTCACAGTCACCGGCTACTCCGGGACCAAAGGCGAAGTGCTCACGATCACGGCGCCTTCCTCCGCAGCGGGCAAGACGTTCAATATCAGCGCAGCCGGCAAGGATACCCGTGCGCTGCAGAACATGACGGCGTATGTATCCGCAAAGGACAGCTTGCAGAAGATCTTCCTCTGCGCGACCACCGCTCAGGTCGTTGCCACCGCTTCCATCGGCGTGAACACGCCTGCGACCGGCGCCTTGCAGATCAAGAAGTACGGCGACGCAAATAAGCCTCTTGCAGGAGTTAAGTTCGCTGTCTACAGTGACGCTGCTTGCACGAAGAAAGTGACCGAAGTCACGACCGGCAATGACGGCGCTGTGCTGATCGAAAACCTTGACGGCGGCACCTACTACGTTAAGGAGATCGGTACCGTCAAACCGTATGTCATTGACGGTCTGATCAACACGGTCATCGTCAAAGCATCCGAAACAGGAACGCTGGAAGTCTACAACGAAACCGCCAAGGGACAGATCCGTATCACCAAGAAAGCGGAAACCCTTGTCAGTACCACAGCCACAACGACCGAGTTTGGCCAGCTCCACCGACCGAACTACAAGGAGGCGGGACTTCCGGGCTGTACGTTCGTCGTGAAGGATTCGACCGGCAAGGTGATCGCTACCCTGACTACGGACAGTAACGGCTACTGTGAAACCGGTCTGTTGCCGTTTGGTCAGTACACGGTACAGGAAACTGCCGTTCCCGCAGGCTATACCATCGACGATTCCGTGAGAACGGTCAACCTGGAGTATAAGGATCAGTACACACCGATCGTCTACGGCGACGTAGCCGTCACCAACAGTCGTATTCCTACCTCCGTCAAGATCAAGAAGATGACGGACTTCTTCGACACAAAGACGATGAAGTTCGTTGAGAAGCCCCTCGAAGGCGCGACCTTCGGTCTGTACACGGCTGAGAACATCGGAATTATCCCGAAGAACACGATGGTCGATCTTTTGACCACCGGTGCTGACGGTACGGCAACCTCTACTTCTGTCTTGCCATTTGGTAAATATTACCTCTGCGAGCTCAAGCTCCCCGATAATACGATCCACCTGTCCTCTGAGTCGTATCCTCTCGAAGTCAAGGGCAACAACACTGATTATGTCAAGGAGCCCATCTGGAACGAACGCTTCAAGGGCAACATCGCCATGTGGAAGGAAGATGATTCCAACCCCGGTCGTATGCTGGAAGGCGCACAGTATGAGGTCCGGGATAAGGACGGCCTGCTTTACTGCACCATGGTTACCGATAAAGACGGCTACGCCTTGTCCATCGACCTGCCCGTCGGCACCTATTATGTGCGAGAGGTTGTCCCGCCTGCGGGCTTCATTCTCAGTGACGAAGTGATCGAGGTCAAGATCACCACAGACGATAAGAACACCATCGTATTCGAGCGTGATAACACGCCCAATCACGTTGTTCTGAAAAAGACCGACCTGACCACCGGTAAGCCTGTGCCGGATGCCATGATCGTGATCACGAACGAAAAAGGCGATGTGATCTTTGAGGGCGAGACGGACCTGAACGGCGAGATCATCCTGTACGAGCTGCCCGCCGGGAAATATACCTACAAGGAGACCGTTGCCGCAGACGGCTTTGCGATCAACGATGAGACCTTCACGTTCACAGTCGATTATTACGGCAAAGTTACCGGCACGACCGAGATCACGGACGAGCCGATCTGTTTACAGATCGACAAGGTAGATCTGTTCACCGGCAAGCCGTTCCCGTATGTCGAGTTCCAGCTCGTCGATTCTGACGATCAGGTTATCCGCACGATCGTTGCCACGATGGGTGCTGAAGCGCAGGTCAAAGCAGCTCCGGTTCTCAAGAGCATTGTCATTTCCAATGCGGATGATTACCGCATCTGGGCGAAGGACGGACAGGATACTTTCTTCGTAGACGAGAACGGTCATGTAGAGTTCCGGTATCTGCCTGCAGGCGAATACCGACTGATCGAGGTTGCTCCGGACGGCTATATTGCCGAGGATTCGATCTCTATCACTCTGACCGACCATGACAGCGTTTCTAACCCGAAGGTTGTGCGCGTTGAGAACTGCCCGACCGGGATCAAGATTCTGAAGGTGGATGCTTCTTCCGGCAATCCCCTGATGGGCGCTGGCTTCCGAATCAAGGTTAAGGGAGAAACCGACTTTGAGACACTGACTTTCCGTGCGCTGGACGATGGCTCCTATTTCTGCGACCCCGAAGGCAAGATCACCGATCTCATGGTGGACGGCAACGGTGAAATCACCCTCTTTGGTGTACCCCTCGGCGACATTTGGGTTGAGGAATGCGTCACGCCTGATGGCTACTTCCCGATCTCCGCGCAGAAGCTGACCGTTACGAAAGAAATGTCCAACGACAAGCCCTACACGCTTCGCATTGAGAACCACAAGTTCGTGAAATTAGGCATGGATTCCGACTGGTGGGAGTTCCCGGCACTAATCGGTGGCATTGTTCTCCTGCTCGGCGGCGCTGCTGTCGGCATTGTGATGATCATCCGCAGAAAGCGCAGAATGGAGGCATAACCCATGAATTCGAAAACCATTATTGCACTCGTGCTTCTCGGGCTGACGATCGCGGGCTTTGTTTTCTTGCAAATCCGTAAGCGCAAGAAGAGCTGAACATGGTGACAACTTGTCACCAACTGATCGAAGGGGCTGTAGAAATGCAGCCCCTATTCCTTTGAAAGGAGGTATCCCATGTTGAACTTTAACCATACCATTGATACCAACTATCCCCGGAGCAAAATACCCATGATCCTGACCATGCTCGATCTGCTGTATGTTCTGAATCTGAGCAACACATCTTTTACAGCACTTTTGAAGGACGAAACTTTCCCGATCATCGACCTGAACGGACAGAAGTATGTTCTTCGGAACAGTCTGTTTGAATGGCTCCATGCACATGAAAAATCGAAGAATCGAAAGGAGGATGCCCATGAAAGCAATACTTGCCGAGCCCATGCGTGAGCCACAGGTTGTTGACATCGAAGACAGTCTGTTCGCTTTTCAGCATCTGCTCGGCAATCACGTTGACATTGCGGATGACTTCGTAGAACCGATCGCCATCGTGTTCAACGAAGATTCCGCAAACAAAGGTATCGGCAACGTGTTTTTCTTCTGCGATGCCCACTGCAATCCCCGCTACATGATCAGCGGCAAGATCCTTGTGGTCGGTCTCGACGGAAATTATCCCTGTTCGCTGACCAAAGATCAGATTGAGCGATATGAGCGGATTTTCCACTCTACCGTGTTCTACTTCACCATGCAGGATGAACAGGCAGCAAACGTTGTCCAAACCGTGCCGCCAAGAATCAAGAAATGAAAGGAGGAAAAGCGATATGAACATACTGGTCGTTGAACCGTTAAAAGCCCCGTATGAAAAAAAAATCGACCCCGGACTCGAATCTTTGCAGCACGAAGTTGGCGGATGGATCGAAGCCATGGGATTGGATGAAGACGCCTGCATTATCTGCAACGAGGAAGGCAAGCTCAACGGGCTGGAGCTGAACCGCTCCATTAAGGATGATCGCGGCAGAGTTGCCGACATCATTGCGGGCACCTTTCTTGTTGTCGGATCCGGTGAGGAGAACTTCGATTCTCTGACGCCTGCGCAGATGGAAAAATACAAGAAGCAGTTCCGCTATCCCGAAACCTTCATGCGTTTCGGTGGAGAAATCGTTGCGATCCCGATCAAACCACACAGTCGTCCTGCCGGAGAGAAGCATAAGACCGAGCCAGAAAGATAGGTGAAAGGATATGGCTTCCAAGTTTGAGAGAATATCCGCGCTGAGTACAGAAACTACGCAGCATCTGACCGATACCCCTGAAACGTGGATGCGGTTCCTGGACTCGGCAGCTTGGTTCTATAAGTATTCGTTTGCCGATCAAGTGCTGATCGCTGCACAACGTCCTGACGCTACCGCCTGTGCCGAGCTCGAACTGTGGAACAGAGTGTTTAACCGCTGGGTGAATCGCGGTGCTAAAGGCATAGCACTGATTGATGACCGTGGCGACCGTCCGCATCTTCGTCATGTATTCGATGTCAAAGACACCAACAACCGCTACGGTGAGCCATTCTCCCTGTGGCAAGCACAGCCCAAAGATGAGAAACGGATCATTGAGAAACTGGAAAATGCCTTTGGCGATACGCAATCGACGACATTGCAGGACGCAATCCTCGGTGTTGCGCTTGAAGCGGCGACTGACAATGCGCAGGATTATTTCGATGCGCTTATGGCGCTCTCCGATCACGGTGCTTTGGCTGAACTGTCCGCAGAAGATGCACGGGGTATGTTCGACATGCAGATCGCAACCGCCGTCGCGTATACCGTGCTGCGGCGAATCGGGCGTGACACCACGCAGATCTTCACGCCGCAGAACTTTGCGGATGTGTCGTTCTTTAACACCTACGAAACCATTTCACAGTTTGGCAGCGCCGTTTCGGATATATCGGAAATGGTGCTGCGGCAGATCGAACGCACCGTGCGCGCGATCGAACAGGAAAATCGCACATTTGCAATTCAAGAGCAAATCGAACAGAATAAAGCTGAAGAAGCAGAAAGGAGTCAAGAAGATGGAACTGACCTATACGCAAGTGGGAGACTACCTTCTCCCGAATCTGGTGATGGACGAACAGCCGGAGGGCGAGATCGGCGCATACGGATGGATGCGGAAGCGCTTCCTGAAGGAGCACCGGAAGGGCACCTACAACGCGATGCTGATGAAGGGAACGCTGACACAGCACCTGCTGGAGATCAACGAACAGGCGCTCGACATGATGGAATCCCTCACGAAGCAGATGGCGAAAACGGAAGGCGTGACGGAGCAGCTCAAACGGACGAACCAGATGGAATGGGTCGGACGGATGAACAACATTCGGAACCGCGCCGACGAGATCGTGAGAGCGGAGCTGATCTACAGCTAACCGAAGAACAGCCGGTCGATTCGACCTATGAAGCAGATGAAGCGGTGGAAGAAGCTTTCCCCGCTTCTTTGTTTGACAGTCCGGTACAGGAAAAGCAATTCAAAAGGGACATCAAGAAGGTGAAGCAATCCACCCCGCAGATGTCCCTTTTTGATTTGGAGAACGTAGAATCTGCCGAAAGCACACCAGCGGGAACGCTGTCACTGCGGTATTCGCAGCAGGTTGTGGACGAGGCACTGACACTCGGAGCGAACGATCGGAACAGCCGCCTTGTCATTGCTGCCTACTTCATGAAGGATCACACCCTTTCTGAAAATGCCGCATTCTTAAAAGATCACTACGGCAGCAACGGTGCTGGATTCTATCTCGACGGAAAACAGTACGCCGTTTGGTACGACGAAAGCGGATTCCGTATCTCCGCAGGAGATACCACACTTGGCGGCATGACAATGACCATGACTTGGGAGGAAGTCGCAAAGCGTGTCCGTGAGCTCTTGGATCTCGGCCGGTATATGCCGGAGTTTCTGCTTACCGGAGTAAATATGTACGAACGGCTTACCCTTGCAAGCGATCTACTGTTTACCGCTCGTGACCTCAGCGATGAAGGCCACGCACAAGGTCTGCTACCCTCCTTCCAAACGCTGCGCGGTTCTTTTGACGATGAGCAAAAAGCGGTCGTATCGCTCATGGCTTCCCCGGAATCCCTGCAAACCCTGATCGACGAATGGCGCGCCTTTGAAGATGCGTACAAGGAAAGCCGGGACATTATGCGGTTCCGACGCTCGAATCGGTCTATGCGGATTCTTCCTCGGCTGGAGGACTTGCAGCGCGAACCGGTTATCTTCCACGGCAATCAAGCCACAAACGGATTACCAGAGCGTTTCATAACGCAGGACGAGATCGATATGGTACTGCGACACGGGGACTCAAGAACCGGATCGGATTACCGCCTTGACATTTATGCCTTCTTCCGCAGCCATTCCGATCTAAAAGAGCGAGAAAAGTACCTAAAAGACAAATACGGGATTGACGGCGGCTCCGGTGGCAATGATAACACCAGCTATGATGCAAAGGGTTTCTCGTTCAGCCACGGCGCTATTGGAAAACCCTACGCAAAAGTCGACATGTCATGGACAGCCGTAACTCGCCGGATTGACACGCTGATCGTGCAAAACCGTTTTCTGACAGACGAAGACCGTGCCTATATGCCGGAGTATGAACGACGTCATCTTGCCATTACGATCTACAACGCCCTTTCCGACTCTGTGTACGCCTCGGATGTTGTTAAAAGCGACTACATTTGGGATAACGTAGAGCGGATGATTTATATACGAGACAACCTTTATCCGGTTTGTGACATTGTGAACAGTGCCGACATTGGTCGGAAATTACCAATTTACCATCTTCAAATGTCAAGCATCCATATGGGCAGTCCGCTTGGCATTCATGGCAGCCAACACAACAAGCAGCTTTTCTGAATACCTGCTTTAGTAGCATTATGAAATCGACATCTCTGACTTCATCTGAAGGAACATAAACGGTGTAACCATTTCCTTCTTCAAATAGAGAGAATGAGTGCCTGTTCTTTCGGAAAGAGATAGTATAGTCAGTTCCATTTACTGATTCTATTATTCCGATTGTTTTGATCCAAGTCTTCCAATCAGCGCTTGGATTTTGCACCTTTATTGTATAAGAGCCATCCTTGTTCCGCTCGTCTGTATAGTACAATGCGGTAACAAGATCACGCCCGTTTTTTCTTGCTTTCCAGCCACCATTATTTATAAACTGTTCAAGCCGCTCCGAAGAAGAGAAAGCGTTCTGATATGACCACCTAATGATATCAACAAGCTTCTCAGCTTCGGCCTGGTACCAATAATGGTTCATGAAGTCGTTGCGTTCTGCTGCGCGCGGGCAAATTAGACAGCCTGCGCGTCGGTTTCCCTTTTTGTAGGTCTCATTGAAGACCAAATTCATAGAATAAGAGTACAGATAGATTTCTGCTGAATTCCAGTCCAGAATAACATTGCAGCTGTACTGCCCTTTATGCTTTTCGCCCAGTGAAATATAATCATATTTACTTCTGGCTACGCTCTCCTCTGCGCGAACACCAACAATAGCCATGCCACAGAAATCAGGCATATGTAAGTATTCTCTCAACGTGATTATTTGAGGCGCTGTTTTGAAAACACTACAACACCATCTATTAGTAGTTGAAGGAGGTCCAAACTGTTTCCAGGCTTCTTCCGGGCATGCATCAGACGCCGCAACAATAAATGTGATACTATCCTCTTTGCATTGTTTTTTTATCTTTTCTACTGTATCATACGTATCCGAGAACTCCATCTTTGTATCACCAAAAACGACGACAAAAGAATCGTGCGGTAGAGTTCTACGGACGATATCCAAAGCAACGATACTGTCTTTGCCACCACTAAAGGCAACATAAAACAAGTCGACACGATTTCTATATTGTTTATACGCTTCATTATAAAGCCGTTTTGCAGTCTCTTCAGCGAGGTTATCAATTATTTCTCTGTTGCGGTCAACCATTAATGGCACGTTGACCGGGTGCAATTCCTCTCCGGCTTCAATACCTTCTTCGCCCTCTGTATAGAGAATCGTCGGGGGCGTATACAAAAAACCTCCTTTAGCGCGAGCTACAACCTTGCCACGGTAGATATACTTCTCTGCCTCCGCCCACATAATAGGAGCATCATCATTCTGCGGATACTTCCATCGCTTGTCCATGCCAAGCAGATTCATTTCGCGGTAGTAGACAGGCCGAGGCTCTCTGCTGCTCTTTTCCTGCTGCGGCAGGAGCAGAATGCCGCCCGTCACGGGATCCCATTCATACTTGTGCAAAGAGCTCACCTCCCATCATCCGGCAGTTTGTTTCGTCTCGCCTGGGCAACCACGTTGTCGATGCCCTTGTATTTGCGCATCGCTTGATAGCCGTTGTTAACCAGGACATCCAATGCGTCGGCGGTTGTTTTCCAAGTGTCATCGTCGGTCAGAACCCGCTCGATCAGCGAACCATAGTTATTGATCGTCTTGCAGCTTCGTCTGACCATTGCGCCATAGTAACCGGTCTTTCCAAAGCTGGAATAGGATAGCCTGAATACCTTGCTAAATCCGAACACATAGCTTTGCAACAGATATCCGTTCCATCGATACCCGCAGGACGGCAGATGCATCATCATAGCTGATGATACAGACATCAGCGGGAGATAATCGCCTGGGCAGAAGTCCGCAAGCGCAGCGTCTATTGCATCTACATCAAACTGTATGAGCCGCTTGTTGACGAACTCCGTTTTGCTGACGCGAACAGCGCCACCGGCATAAGTGCTTTCCCAGTAGATGGGTAGCTTCAACTCATTGGCCAGCGCTTCCAGATCTGCCAATGTAAAGCTGTCCCGCTCGGCGGCAAAGGTTCTAAATAGATCAGTAAAATCAATACTCGTACCCTTCGGCGAAATGATCGCCTTTGTGAAATTGAACCGTTCCCGATGGTAGTACTGAACAATGTTAAAAATCGCCTGATAAGTCATCCCGCTCATGTTATCGGCAATAGCCGGAAGATGATCTCTTAATAACGGCACCAAATCAAACGCCTGTACATAGTTGTTGGTCAGAAAGTACTCGTCAAGCATATGCCCGATTCTGTCTGCATCATCCCTTGTTACAGGAAAATGCTCTGCCAGCATCCATGTGCTATTGCCGATATTAAGAGATTCATCATCGACCGACAGGTAATGATAGACCATATCACGGGGAATGAACCAAAGTACTTTGGCAATTTCCTCAACGGGCATAGGCCCGCCATGCTCGCGCAAAACTTTCCGCGCATCCTGGGCGACTGAGGTAAATTGACCACGCTTTGCAAACACCTGATTCACCGAAAAGAAACTGCCTTTTGCTTCTGCAAGCAGCTGCTGTGTCATAACTGGCTCCGTGTAGATCGATATTGAAGCAAGTTGCTCTTGATAGCGATCATAGATACACGAACGATATACTGTGGTATAGTCGGACAGGATATCAATGATTTCAGTGCAGATGGTGGCAATCAGTTGTTTATCTTCTTCGCTCTTGATGAACACACGACCATCTCTTACCGTACCGACCGCTTTCATTGCCGCATCGATGGCTTCGCCCTGAATGGGACATTCCTCTCCGTAACGCTCCTGCCAGAACGCTGCGGCCTGAAACTGTCCAAGGAAGTCGTTCAAAATATACCCATCCGGAAAAGATTCTTGAAGAATTAACAGCCATCGTTCATCAATGCTGATTGCAGTTTCCTCAGTATTATCCTTAACTTCATCCTTTAGATTACCAATTATTGTATATCGAACCAGTCCATGCTCGTCCGTAAAGCGCTCAAAGTAATCGATAGGAGAATGATTCGGCGCATTCATGCCTTTGCAGAATCTCCGAATGCCTTGGTAGAGAATAAGCGACGGATTGTTAGAATTAAAAGTATATAGCTGCTTTTCTGCAATCCTTTGCATGATCTCAGTCATGGTTAATGGCTCTCCAGATTCTTGAAGCACCTGTATAGTCACATCTTTAATTGTTGCTTTGTTAGCGCTGTTGCCGACATACGCCGTTTTGTCTGCTCGTAGAAAAGATAGATATTGCAATAGAGCAGCACTATACTGATGGTGACGACGATCATTCATAATAATGAAATCGTTGTCATTCATCAATACATCATATGTCCATTGTGCTTGCTCAGCATCTTCGGTATCAAAAGTATAATCTAACCCTCTGTTAATGATATACTGTTCAACAGCATCAACACACTGACTATATTGGATCGCAGTTCTTGGTGCAAATCCTTTAATGGATAGAAGATAATCTTTGAAACCGCCATCTAGTTTATTCCGGAATTCCGAGCTCCGTACTTTCTCTTTTTTCTTTTCAAAATCTTTTGTCCACCAGACAGGTGTTTCAGGAAATACTTTACAACCATCTTTTTTATATGTAAACGAATAACCTTTTAATGCACAGTTCTTGACAAATTCATCTAAATCATGATTCCCTACTATCCATAAACAGCCGTTCACATCTCGATTGTCATGATACTTTAGTTGTTTCCGTTTTATTTGAGCCAGGATCCATTCTTCCTCAGTTTGATCATCTGAATTGTCCTGTATCTTCCTATAAGCAATTCTTAAATCATGATCATTTAATCCGAACAATTTGTACAATCCAGCAATCCTGCGAACTATTGTTGTAGCATCAGCATTAGCTTCTAGATAGTAACCTGGTGCAAAGCTTTTTGGTACACGCATATTATTCTTATGCTGATCATCCGCAAAGGTTAAAGCAGAATAGCCAGGAACATCCCCATTCATAATCGTCATAAAGAGGTCATGATAATCCGTGAAGAATAGCCCACACACTTCAACATAGAGACGATTCCAAGACTTTACACTATATTCTGCTCCCTTATATGTATAAGAAACAGGTTTCGTGAAATAGTAAGTTCCATCCCCGTAAAAATCTACTTCAAAGTAAGAATTCGATTCATCACTTGTTTTTTGTGAATTATTTACTGTATTTATCTCTATATCCGCGTCTTTCCCTCGCGAAATAGTTTCTACAGTACTATTCACACTACCACTGCATTCTTTCCCATTCGATAACTGATCAGCGTCTTCCGACTCTGCGGAATCATTAGCCTCCTGCAAAAGCTTGAACGCTTTCCGCTCTCGATAAACCTTTGTAAACGCATAATATAATCTTGTGGCGTTACGAATATTCTGTGTATCTTTTCCATAACGAAACAACAGCAGCTTTCCCTGTGCCACTTTTTGTTGAATGGTCTGCACTTCGTTTATGTCCGTCATCCCTAATAACGGCTGTTTCAAATGGCAATAGTCCGACGCACGTTGAAGGCTGCGGATAAGAATTTCTTTAGACAGTGTTGTTTTGTCTTTTACATAGTCAAAGAAAGCATCTTCAATAGATATGGATTTTATCAATTGTTCTGCCTCCTTCAACCTTTGTCTATATTCACCTTGATTGTTTTGATACAGCTGATACATATTCCGTATCATCTCGGACGCTCCGGACAGTCCTTTCGCGCCGTTCGTGAAAAGATACTGAACATTACCTAACTGCATCTTCATCCCATTAACATTTCGATAAGTTTCATCGATAACTGTTCCTCTATGAAGTGCAATTTTTCGGAGCTGCTGTGAAAGATCCTTCGCCTCGGTGTTAATATCTGCTCCGTCAACTATATTTCCATATGCCCTAAACAGCAGAGCTACTTCATATTGATCCCAGGGAACGCGCGTACCCATAAACCCCACCTCGATTTTCACTAGAAGCAATTTCTTGCTGCATTACGAATCTAATAAAATATATTAGCATATTGATCAATGGATATCAAGATTTATGCCATTTATCAAGGTTTATTTGATCATGAAATCGTCTGATTTACCACCTCTCTCCTCTATCGTATCGGCGAGCGATTCAATCAATAATCCATATGCCTCATCCATCCGCAACAATAATTTATTACTTACGCCTTATTGTAGCTCACTAAGTTTGCCCTTAGAATCCCTTCTCCGAACATTCCTATAGCTATTTCCTTCTAGGATCGTTGTTAAGGTAATCATATAATGATGATGCCACTTTCACTACTGCAGAGCAAGGGGAAGTCAAATAAACTGTCCCCGTCGAGTTCTGCCACACTACAGCATTGTCAATTCCAAGTCTTTCGACAACATACATTGATTCACATTCAAGTTTCGTAAGACCTTCCCGTTCATGCAGTGTCACATTTACAACATTTAATCTTGGTGACTGACAAATGCCGCAAAACTCATGATCTTCAACAACAGCCGCGCCAAAGGTGCGTAAGTATAATTTGTACTCTTCAGCAAAATCAACCCCAAGTTTTTGCTCTGCATCACGAATCTCCTCCTCGGAAGCAGGAGAAAGATAACGCAAATCGGGAGAAGCCTTGAGCGATTCACAAAAGTTCATTTTCAGCCTCCATACACATCCTGAAGTAAACTGCCCATGGTTTTCCAGAAATCATGTCTGATCTTTCTGAACTCTGATCGGTCTATTTCAGAGGTCATTTTGAAACCATGCAAAGCAGGATTATCATGTTCGCTTGTTGTAAGAATTGCCAATATGCCACCTTTGCTTTGTCCAATATGATGCAGCTCGAATGTTTCTCCTGAAGCAGAGATCGGCGCATTACCCCTCAACATTCGCTCCAAATTTGTTACTCCAAATTCATCGACTTGATATAAGTTAATATCCGAGCGAATCAGAGCCATTTTGCCGTTAATTGAGAACGGTTTAAGGTGTGCGGCCTTAATTGCATTGTATTCTTCTACAGTATGGAACTCCTGAATTACCGAGAGAGGATAACTTGACTCCTTCTGAATCTGCGCTACCTGATTCATGGTTAACCCATTGGCAGTCGCCCCATGCAACGCAATCGCCTCGGAAGCTCCTCCCGAAACAACACCGCCGATCGCTCCCCACTTATATCCTTCACTTCCGGAAACGGCAGCGGCTTTCAATGCTTCGTTAAAATCGCCGGTCTGGTATCCTTTCAACGCTCCGCTGGTTACACCGGCAATTAGTCCTCCAGACAATGCACAGATCGCGCCGGTTTTTGCGGACGCAGCGAAGATAGCAGCGGCAGCAGGTGCGCCGGCCCCACCGCTCACAACGCAAATCACTACACAAACGAGAATAACGCCTGTTCCTATTGCAAGGTTCAGAAGCATTTCATCCGTGAAGCCTTCATCTGCTATGTTCTGAATGGGAACTACTGTCGTCTGTCCATCCTCTCCCACAGTAAACGCATACTTTGTATCACCGAAGAAGTTATCAAGTTCGTCCAATGTATAACCAAAGAATACATTCGCCAGAGAATTATATGCGGATTCTTCAAGATACTCTTTTGAAACGTAAACAGCGTTTATATCTTGGATATAGTATTTGTCTGTGTCCAGTTCCGCTAAAAGCCGATAATAAATGTCGTCTTCCATATACGAAAGAAGAGACGGATCGCTCATTCCAGAAAAAGCAGGAGTCACCAAATATTTCGGCTGCAATTCTTCCAAAGTGTGAGTTGGAATAAAGCCGCCATCCTGTGTTGACTGCACAGTGTTCGTCACATCTGATTTGTCATTGTTTTCGGACGGAGCCGTTGTTTTTATAGAACATCCAGTCAGGAGAATAGCAATACTCAAAATAATAGCTATAATCCGCTTCATTGTTGCTTCCCCCTTACCTTTAGTATGCTCTGTGCTTTTTCCGAATGATGATCCCGCTCATGATGACCACCACTATCAATACAAGGATTATTATGATTAGTGGGTTGACCTTCATGGGTTCCTTCTGCTCTTTATTATCCTCGCCAGTATTGCTGCCCCTCTCAACTGCTGAATTGTCATTATTTCTCTCAGGACTACTCGTTGGCTGAGAAGCCAGCTGCAACGGTTGTTCGTCATTAGAGATAGGCGTTAAAACATGGATTGTGCCCATTTCATCAATGGTTGCACCTTGTGATACAAGATCCTTTATTTCTTTGATGGACAACCCTGTTGTCATATATGCTTTCAGCAGCAAGTCTGTACCAACATAGATTTTCTTTGTTGTCAGTAGCCCGGTATACTTATTGCTGACAGTTATCGTATAGATTCCATCATCAGTAAAGACATCTCCATCTTTTACGGTTTTATTAAACCGTGTGTCCTCAATTAATCCATCCACTCCTTCTGTCAGGATTTCACGCTTGACATTGATGTCTAAATACCTAGATTTTGCCATATCCAAGGTGAACCCATTTTCTGTCATAGAGCTGTTTGTCAGCTCCGCACCGGTTGCAGCATCCAGAGGATAAACCATGCAGTTTCCGTTTCGCACGGCAAACTTAAAATAGATCCGATAATGGCTGGATTGGTCAAACAGTTTGTCCTTTGTGATCTGATAATCTAATGCGATCTCATAATCACCTTCTTCAAATAGACGCACCTTTGTATCTGCACCGACAGTTGCGTTTGCTTCTAAATAGTTCGTATAGATAATGGGATCATGCTGAACATTTTCATAATCTCTTTGACGAATGATCAAAACGCCTTTTCCACTGTCCGTTTTGGGTGTTTCAAAGTATTGGTCATACCACTCTGCGTCATTGGAAATCGCCAGTTTTGGGTTGTTATTCAGCGCATTGATGTTTTGCCTGAGGTTGAACCAAAGAGTAACCTCGTCTCCAACATTTTTCAAAATGACGGTTGTGCCATCAGATTCTTTTGCTGTACTCGTATGGCCACTGATAAAGAATTCACCAAGATCCCAGCCGTAATGAAAATCTGTGCTGACAATGTCCTGCTCTCCAAAGTACCCGGCAAAGTTCTTTGTTCGAGTTTTATTTCCCAAACTGAAACGCTTTGCATTGCCGGGAGCTTTCTCCTCGATAGAATCGTTGCAGGCATAAAACTCATAGACTTCGGCATATCGTATGGATTCCTGCTGATTAATCACTCTTTGAAGGAAGTTGGCATCATCAATACGCTTCGAAAGCTCATAAGCAACTATTACACGATAATAGCATCCATTGATAAGCTGGATATTTGTAGCTTCATAGAAAGGTGCTTTTTGAATCGGCGTATTGTTAAAAGCGTTTTCAACATAACTTGCGGTAATCCAATTCCGCTTATCCTTTGAGGTTTGAAGAAGTATAAGTCCCTTCTGTACTTTGCAAGGCAGCTTCTGCTCATCAATTTTCGCACAGCCGTCGTTTGCCAAATGCCACTCTGTTTCAGGTGCATTCAGTTTTGAATCATCGTATGTGTAATACACTTCAAAGGATTCCCCGCTAACTCTGAATGCCGAAATTCCCTGTCGATCTTCTCTACCAACAAAATCTCCTTTGATAAAAAAGCTGCCGTAGGTAGAAACTGATGAATCCGTTGTTTCGTAGCTCTCCGCTTTGGAAATAGCATATTCATCATTGCTCTCAAAAGAATAAACTCTGCCTGTAACTGTAGTGTTGCCATCGTCTGCGAATGTTTCTGTTGATACAACAGCAGGAGCTGCTGCACAAGCAATAAATAGTAACATTAATCCTACGCTCAAAGCCCTTGTACAGAGATGAGAATTAGTTTTTTTCATGTGCCTCTCCCTCGAAATGATATTGCGACAATTCTACTATTAAATTATAGCATACAGTAAGTCCTTAGATCTGCCCTCAGGGTTGTTCGTCGTACATTTTGGTGAGCTTTTTCGCTTCTTCTTTCATCAGCTCAACCACACTTGCAGGCGCTGTTACCTTCAGTCCATCACCTATTGCGAATACCCATCCTAAGAACTGTCTACTCACAGCGACATTGACTTGTGCAGAAAAGTGGTCTGCTCCCTTCGGTACAATAGAAACATCTTTGCCAAAGCGATCGATTACCACGCCCACAAGATCGTTTCACCCCTCAAGCGTCACGGAAGTCATATCACCACTGAACATTCCAAACAAGCTCTTTGTATACTTTGGAAGGTCGAAATCCTTGAATGCCTTATTGCCGTCACGCTTTTTATCCGTAACAACAATGTTGATCATCTTATCAACGCGGAAATGTTTTATGCACTTATCCTCAGCATCAAAGGCGACAAGATAATAGTTTTCATCGTCCCACATCAGCGCCCAAGGACTGACCTGATATTTCTCTCCGTTATGCCGAAGCTCCATTTTCTTTTTAACATTCCATTGATGATAATGGAATTGGATCTGCTTGTCTGCATTGATGGCATCATGCAGAATATCCACATTATAGTAGATGGATTCATTCATGGATTTGATTCTGCCGGCAATGTAAACCTGCCGTTGCAGATATTTTGCTTCGTACCGGCTGCCAAGGGATTCAATCTTTCGGATTAATTCTCTTGACTTCTTTTCTGATAGAAACTTGGCAGATTGAACAGAATCAACCAAGAGCTTCAGCTCCGGCAATTCAAATCTTCTGGTTCCAATATGATAAAGAACGCGGTTATCCTTTTGCTTTTCAGAAATCACATCAACGCCGAATTTGCGTAGTTCTTCCAAATCTAAATAAAGCGTTTTGCGTCCCAACCCGACCCCATACTGTGCCAGCATGTTGGAGATCTCGGTTTGGTCAAGGGAATGGCTGTCATCTGTATTTTCGGACAGAATCTTCACAAGATAAAGCATTTTGAGGTTTTGATTTTCTCTCGGTTCCATAAATGCCTCCATACTGATTCCATTTTATTTATTGTAATAGAAAATGATAGATTTCGCAAGAGGGGTAAGGGCAGACTTTTGGACTTACCCCATGATATAATCAGAATAGAAACAATAAACCTGCCAATTCTCGCCCGACCAATTGTATGGAGAGAAAACCATGAAATTCATACCTTCCACTTATCCGCACTGCGGTGCTAATTTGAGACTGAACCAGACCGAACAAAAAGCCGTCTGTGAATATTGCGGAACCGTACTGTTTCTTGACGGCAATACCACTCGCATAGAGTACGTCAACGCCGAACAAGCAGGGTATAACTTTGAAAAAGGGCACCTTCGTGCACAAGCGGAACAAGCCCAAACGCCGATTGTCCAGCAGGTTATTTATCTCAGCCTGTACAGCAAAAGCCAAAGAAAAGGCACACATTCTGGTGGGTCATGGGTTGGATATTCATTTTTTCTATCCCGGCGACAATACTCATTATCCGCAGCAAGAAAATGAACTGGATTGTAAAAGCAATTCTCCTCATTGTCGTTTGGGGATTATACCTTGCTATCGGCATGGCCGGAAATTCTAATGCAGCATAAAGGAGGCTAACTCATGGACTTATTTGATGATTTCTTTGATTTCGATGGTGACGGACATCTGAGCTGCGTTGAAATGGCAGTCGGTTATGACCTTCTCTTTGGCAACGAGGATAACGATGATACAAACGGAAACGATAGTTGGGATGATGAATAACCGGAAGAAGAATATGTACGATATCTATACTTGTGAAATGGGGCAATACCACGATTCAAAACGTTATATGCTCCATGCATGCTTCGTAGAGCAAGAAGCCGCTAAAGAATATGCCTGTTTTCTGCGTCGAAAAGGATTCTTTTCTCGTGAGGATATTATCGTTATTGAAGTATCTGCATCTTTTTCAAAAATGAACGGTGGAAAGCCATTGCTAGTTATCGCAGTAACAGGTGAATTTCTACCCGTTGACGAGTCATACTTCTGCTAACGAAAAAGAACGCCTGACATTAGGCGTTCTCCTTTTACAAAAGCTCACCGAAGAGTGTCATCGGTTTGCTCCGAATGGCAGTATCCATAATACCAACACTCATACGGATCGCAGCATTGCAGCCCAGGTTCGACCTGCAATTCATCCGGTTCTTTCTGCTTCCGGTTCAGATCCCAAATATGATCATTGATCCAAGTATAATATCCTTTCGCTTCAGTCGTCACATCCACCGGTTCAAATTCTTCCTCACCCTCGCCGCGGATCACGATATAGATATGCCCGATCTGAACGCCGCAACGGGTGATGATGTAATACTGGAATCCGGCATCCTTGATAAACTGATCGTGGACTTCGGAGGCGTTCTTCACCTCGTAGAAGTCATATCCTTTCTCGATTTTACGGAGAATATCGACGGCGCAGTAGTTGTTATAGTTCATAAACGCCGCTTCGCAGATCACTTCCGTACCAAGGGCAAGATGCTCCTGCGTCCGCTCGACCATCGCTTTCTTATCGGGAATGGTTGTCCCGGGTCGGTACACGGTCATCTCCTCATACGGGCCAAACATCCCCATAGCACGATCGCCGAAGTCGTTGCCAGCATTCAGCCGTGCCTGTACTTCGGGTGGTATCACTTTAAGGCTCGGTTTGTGTTTATCGAGCCAAAGCATTTTCGGGCATTGCATCCCGCGCATAAAATCTGTCTTTGTGATTCCCATATCTTCTAAATACTGCTTCAAAAAACTAAGCACTTAAATAGTTTAACACGATTGTAACTACGTCAAAGATATCGCGATCAAACTCTTTTGCTGTAATGTCCAGCGACTTAAGAAGCTGTTTGTTTTTCCGATGCACCTTGTAAAGCAGTTTTTTATCTCTTTCCGTCAAATCTATAGCATAGAGCAGATTGGCGAATGATGTTATTACTCTCTTTCTTTTTTTATATTCGTCTGTTGTAAGTCGGTCATCCGTGTACTGCAAGCATTCCTTACAAAACTTATCATAATCCTCTTCTGAATACTTAGGCTGCAGTCCTATGATGGGGTTGATAAGCAACTGTGTTGATGACACCATCAGATTAACATAAGCACCCAGCTCGTATTGCTGTGCCTCCGTCATGCTGGAATAATCTGTACCGAATGTTTCAATGCGACTGACTGCATTATTGATTTTTGCTTCTTCTTCGACAATCCTCGCGATACGTTCCTTCAACTCGATTGTCGCAAGATCATATGATCTCATATCTCGTTCACTGATCAGCATGAAAATCTTTTCAATATGCTTTTTGTCCAATATCGACTTTACGAGAGTAAGCGCACTGATCATTATGCTCACACCCGCAATTGACCACCCTATTGGACCAGCCATGGCTAAAAGGACATTTCCCGCTGCCATACCACCACCGCCAACGGCAACAGCACCTCCTCCAAGCCATGCCAACGCTGCATTGGTTGCTGCTGCTCCCGATAAAGAAGATATTGCTGTTCCAGTTGAGGCTACGCCAAATGTAGTCGCCACACCCATTGCTGCAGTTGGGCCGAGGGCTGCAACAGCTACTCCGACTCCAACGCCCGCTGCACCGGAACCTGCTGCCTTTACCGTGGCGGTCTTATAATCCCGATCGATCTTCTCGGCCTGTTGCTTCCAACGCAACCGAATTTCTTTAGCCTCCTCGTATTGAAGTCGCTTTTCACTCGGTACATTTCGTATTCTGTCAAACACTTCCTGGAGTTTATTCAGGCTGGAAAACAAAGTACCAGTATAGGTTCCGAGCTCGACAATTTGATCATTAACGCCTTTCAGAGCGATCTCGGCTTGGTTTTGAGCAATCTGAAGAGGTGTTGCCTTCTTTACCATTCCTTTTGCCCTCCTGTGAAATACGCATCGACCTCTGCCTTTGATTTTAGGATTCTTTCTTCCGGAACATTTCTCTTTTCAGCGAGCATAACCGATTTCTCAAAGGCTTCCTTGTACAGATCCCTTTTCTGAAAACCATCCACAAACGATAGCAGGTGTCTGTCATCATACATATTCGCTAGGGCTTTAAGCCCCTCAATGTAGTCCAGCACAACTGCCCGCTTTCTCTCTATGAAATAGGCATCTTCTTTTTGCTGATAGATCTGAACAGATCGTTCCACCTCTCCATAAAGGGAGATTGCAAAGCGACCGACCCCGGCAACATTAAGTCTCAAGCAAAATTCAACCACATTGAAGTAACCGCCGCCTGCAATAAAGCCGCGAATCGTTGCATCACCTATATCTAGTAAGCAGAATGTGCCATGGGCTACCGTTAACATTCGTTTTACAGTAACGTTTTTGAAAGGCTCGCAGGATTCCCATAGCAACCGGAAAGAACGATCTTCTTTAGAAACGTTTGAGTAATACCTGATCATCCTTCGGATACTGTAAAGCGATCTCACAATACATTCATTTACAATAACAGGTATTGCTTGAACCGCTTGAAAGCGAGAATCAAAGCCTTTTGTAAAAATCTCTACGGCAAGATCATTTAGTGAGCGGTCAAAATCTGATGCGGGGATATTCAGCTTCCTCCGTATCACAATGACATCATTTACCCATGTCCACAGAGGCGAAGGAATCCCCATTCCTCTCCCTTTGCCGCCAGAGGAGCCGCTTCGATCCGAAATAAGATGACCTAACCAGTTTACCGTCCCACAAAATAGTTTACTTACAACATTGTTGCCGTGCAAAGAAAACCCTTCGTCCGCTTTTTCCAAAGAGATCAATTCTCCAACCGTAACAAAGTGTGAAGTGTTTTGAAACTGATCTAGAATTGAAAAGAATAAACCCAGCAAACTTGGATTGTGAGCCAGCGATTTATAATGATGGTTTTTCGTGTTCAGTTCAAAAATAATCCTTCCGGCATCGCCTGCGCCAGTCTGATCATACGGAACTTGGAACTTTTCTTCCAAATGTCGTATTGCCGCAGATAACGTATTATTCTTCTTGCCCGGGCAGCAAATATTGGCGAAATCTTGTGTCCGATCGGCAAACCATTGATCTGTCAACTTCTGTAAGCAGGAATCGTTTGGCTTCCCTGCCAGAAATATGTCCATGATTCCGCATAATGCTCCCACGCTAGCAGATAGAGCATAATCTATCTTATCACACTCAGGCGTTAAGCTTTTTATCCGTTGCTCTGTTTCAGAGAGGTTTGTCTCCAACTGCTGTACTTCTTTTTCTGCCGCAGATAAAGCAGGTGAAATAAACGAACTAAATGATGTACCTTCATCATCTACTTCCATATCGAGTATTATAGCTTTTGAATCAATGCCCTTATCCGTTACCATTCTTCATCAACCATTTCCATGATTTCCATATCATCGAGGAACTCGTCCAGTTCCGCTTCGCGTTGCTGCTGCTCTGCCTCTTTCATCGCTCTTTTGTATGTGCGGTAAGTCGGCCCGTCCACGGTTATCGTCCGCTGCTCATAGACGGTTTTCTTTCTGCCGAAAAAGCCTCGTTTCTCGACAGGTACTTGAATGGTAATGCGATGATTCATACGCTTATTTTGCCAATTCAGTGAACGCTTCTCTGTACTCTTTTAGCAGCTTCTTTGCAACAGCATCTATCTTTTCATCATCAGTTAGATCCGAATCCATAATTGGATCAAAGCCCATTTTCCGGGTTAGGTCCCCAAGGCTTTTGTCATACTGTGCTTTAGAGATTGCACCGCGCTCTAAAAACAGATCAAGTGTTTTCTTCTGTTCAAAGTACAATCTGCGATTCTTCTCTTGATAAGAAGGTTCTTTTATGTTGTCCATGTGAACCTTGCTCCTATGTTTCAATTGTTCTTCAATGCTCTATTTCCTGGTCGCACATTATCTGTCGGAATAAGGTTCATCGCTGTAACCTCTTTCCAGTAATGCACTGACCATGTTATCAAGAAGCGCCTTCCACATAAACCGGAACGTTCGATTGTTTCCAAATCGGGCAACCAACTTCGGGCTTATGCGATAGTACGTTCGTATAAACAGCTTTCCCCATCCGCGCTTTGCAAGATAATCATCCCGAAATCTGCGAAGTGTCCAAACCGGGGCGCAGTTATAATCCCCATACACACATGTGGCTATATAGCAACCTTGGCTGTTGCTCCCGGAGAACTTGCCGGAACTGGATTTTCCATAATGGTTGTAATCATGGAACGCACCGCGAGTGCTACTACCGGTTTTCTTACCTTTTGCATCATAATGATTGTATCCGGTATTCAAAATATCCGGTTGAGAACTACCGGTTTTCTTTCCACGGTTGTCGTAATGATCATACCCACCCCAGATATTGGGTGCCGAGTCACCGATCTTTTTCCCTTTGGCATCGTACTCGTTGAAGCCGCCCCAGATATTCGGAGATGAACTTCCGATTTTCTTTCCGTGTTCATCATAGTGATCATAGCCGCCCCAAATGTTTTCAACACTGTGGCCTTTTTTGCTCATCGAATACACCCCCTGGCTATGCTTATGCACAAGCAATCAGCGAAAAATGTCTGCGGTTCAGTCTTGCTCTTATGATTTGACAATCGTCTCGCTATCGAAGATCTTCTATTGTTGATACTTTTTATTGAATACAGTATAGCTTATTCTATGATACTTATCAAGGAATATAAGCGTCTATCGGCAGATATTTATACCCTAAGTCCATGTTTTCGGACTTACCCTTTTAAAGAAAAACTTATTCCTTGAAAATTGAAAACACGCTGCTTATAATAAAGCCATAGAACTTAAGTAAACAAGTTTTTCCTTAAAACGGAGGTGCAACAAATGAAACCTGTCAGGCGCGACTACTTTCCTCTGATCGAGCAGTATATCAATGAGTATCGGAAGGATAACGGCAGGGCTCCCTCGATCAAAGAGATCGCCGGCCTTCTGAATGTCTGCAACACCACTGCGTGGCGATATGTTCAGCGAATGGCAAGCGAGGGTTTGATTGATTACCAGGGCGGTTATGGGCGCATTTCTACAGCTCAAGGGCAGAAAGAAACCAACCCCACCCAAGCAATTCCCACCGTTGGTTCCATCTCCTGCGGTCTTCCCTTGCTTGCGGAGGAAAACATTGAAGAGTATGTACGCCTCCCGCGAAGCTGGATTGGTTCTGGGAAAAATGTCTTCATTCTTCGGGCGGAAGGGCATTCCATGATCAATGCAGGCATTGACACCGGAGATCTCGTTATCATCCGGCAGCAGCAAACAGCCGAACCCGGTCAAATTGTTGTCGCACTTGTAGATGATGAAACCGCTACCTTGAAAAGGTATCGACCGATCCCCGAAAAGAACATCGTAGAGCTTGTTCCCGAAAACGACAAGTTCGATGTGCAGGTAATCGACCTTACCGAGCGCAGACTTGCAATTCAAGGTGTTGCTATCGGAGTGTACAAGAACTTTGACACAAACATCTCGTTGTAACGATTGGAGGCAATCACATGACAAACCGAGACTTGATTCTTATGAAGCTGATCCAGCTTTTCCCAGAACGTTTCGCGGAAATGCTGAACGATCAAATCACCGAACTCATGGATGGTGCGCTTTGCGATCTGTGCATGAAGCGAAACGGCGGAAAATGCGCCGCAGAAGAGGAAATGGTGAATGGATGCAAATTCGATCTTTCTGCATGGCTCCAGGAGAAGATCGACAACGATAAGCTGATAGCAGCAGCCGTATAACCAGGCCGAACAATATGAGCGAAAGGAGGCAGCGACATGGAAGCAGTACAAAAACAGGAACGAACCTATCTGTGCATCGACGGAAAGAGCTTTTACGCATCGGTTGAATGTGCAGAACGCGGACTGAACCCGTTTGAAACGAACCTCGTCGTTGCCGATCCTGCCCGTGGCAAGCACGCCCTATGCCTTGCAATCAGTCCGAAAATGAAGGCGCTCGGCGTGAAGAACCGCTGCCGTCTGTCGGATATTCCGGGCAATATCAAGTATGAGATCGCACTCCCCCGGATGCATCTCTATGTAGATTACTGCGCTGACATTTACGGGCTTTACCTTGATTACATCGCACCGGAGGACATCCATGTTTATTCCATCGACGAAGCATTCATTGATATTACCGCATATCTTCGGATGTACAAGACCGACGCCAAGAGCTTTGCAAAGTTTCTCATGAACAAGATTGCAGATAATCTGCACGTTCCGACAACAGCCGGAATCGGCACAAATCTGTATCTTGCGAAAATTGCCCTTGACCTGACCGCGAAGCACGCGAAAGATCATATCGGCTACCTGACCGAGGAACTGTTCAAAGAGCAGCTTTGGGATCATACCCCGATTACTGACTTTTGGGGTATCGCCGGAGGAAAAGCAAAGCGTCTGAGCCGCTACGGTATCTTCACCATGCGTGATATTGCCAATGCGCCGCAAGATCTGTTATATGATGCGTTTGGCATTGACGCCGAGCTGATGATCGACCACGCCTGGGGACGTGAAAGCTGCCTGATGTCTGATATTAAGAAGTACAAAAGCAGCAGCCATTCAGTATCTTTTTCACAGATACACCCGCGCGATTACACCTACGATGAAGCAGCCGTCGTCATGGCGGAAATGGCAATACATGGCTGTTTGGAACTTTACAAACGTCATGTCATCACGAAAACAGTTTGGATCGGCATCGGCTACTCCTGGAATGAACAGTATGCGCCGCCGTGGACGAAAGGAACCATCAAGCTGAATTTTGCGACGCAGCTTTCCTCGATTATCGAACCGGCTGTCAAACAGAAGTTCAGAGAAATCGTTCCAAGAGGATTTATGATTCGCCATCTTGCAATCTCCTTTGGCGATGTGCGGGATGAAGGCTGCGAAGGATACGACCTGTTCACCGATTGGGAAAAGGTTGACAAAGAAAAAGCTGTCGAGCGCACCGTGCTGGAGGTGCGAGACAAGTTTGGGAAAAATGCCGTTCTGCGCGCGATCAATCTCGATAAGGCCGGGACGCAGCGAGAACGAAATGAAATGATCGGAGGTCACAGAGCCGGTTATGATGATGCGAGAGCAGCGCGCCAAGCAGTTCATGCCGTTTGACGCCATGAAAGGGTTGGCAGAGGCGCTGAAAGATCGAGAAGAGAAACACTCCCGTGTCCCGAAGCATGGGATTTCGGAGGAAAAGAAGCAGGAGCTTTCGGAGACTTTGATTCGAGTCGAAAAGGGCTCAAAGGTATTTGTGGAATACTATGCCAACTTCCATGACAGAGAAAAGTCCGGTATTGTTACCGAGATCAACCGCCCATATCAGTTTCTCCGTCTGGATGAGGAGAAGATTCTTTTCACCGACATGTATGACATCCGTGTGGTCGGCTGAGCCGAAGTGGATACAGCACAATATGATAAGCAAAGGAGAAAGAGTATGACACGAGTGAAACATTGTGCGATCTGCAACACCAGTATGATACTGGACTTTGAAAACGACACAAAAGAAGCTGCCTGCCCACACTGCGGCGCTGCTTTCCGATATAGACTGCTGGGAAGATCTATGTGTGAGTTCATTTCGGAACTCTTTCCCTCATATGATGATTCCCTGAAACCCGCAAAATGCGGATAACGAAAAGAAGGTGATCAACATGACCTTTCCCTCCTTCAAAGAACTGGACGCCGTTGGAGAGGCGTATGCAAAGAACTACATCCGAAGATCTTACACCTACGGTTCATCAGCATTTGACATTGATGGATTTGCCCGATCTCTTGGCTTCAACGTGATCTATGAGGACTTTGCAGAGGCGGACCGCAATAAGAATGGATTTTGTGCTGACGGTATCACCCCTCTGCATATTCTAAAAGATGGGAAGCCGATATCGATCGTTTTTCCAAAGAAAACCATCGTTCTGGAGCGATACCTTCTTCGGAAAGGTGAGGAGAAGAGACGCCGTTTCGCTCTCGCACACGAAGTTGGGCATCCTTTATTGGATAAGATGACCGGCAGGGTCACGCAATGCTGCTTCCATTCAGAGTTCGATATGAATCAAACACTAACAATGGATTCCATTCAGCGTTTATTCTCCATGAATGAAGTCTGTACCAGTCGTTTGGGTGCCGCAATCCTCATGCCGCGCTTTATGGTCGTGGAACTGTTGAAAAAGCACAATGATGGAAAGCCTTTGCGCTGCTATGACGGAAACGTGTTCGCAAGCGAGGATCGTAAAAAGGCGCTGCAGATGGCTGACTGCCTGGTCGTTTCCTTTGCAGCGTTTGTAAACCGGCTGCGGGAACTGAATCTTCTTGACTATCATCCGATTGAGGAGTATATAGCCGAGAGCATAAAGCAGGGAGAATCTATCTGATGGAAGCGATCATGTATGACCATCGCTATGATCCGCCGCCACCCGAAACATGGGCAAAGATCCTCTCGTCGCAGGAAGAGGCGGATGCATTAGCCCTGCGAGATTTGAAATGCCCGATCTGCCGATTTCGATTGGCAGGGGTATATGGACACTCCGGATATATTCAAGTCAAATGCAGCAAATGTAAGTTTGAAGGGCCATTGAATCTTGCCTACTTCCATACGGTAAGAAAGCTCTATATTCGCTGGGATGGAACTAACAGTCTTCTCGACTGATGATTTGACCGACAACTAAATACATTACAATGCGATTTCTAATCGTGCAAGCGGAGCAGGACCCGTAAGGGCTGAAAAACTTCCAAGCGCCGTGCGAAGCCGGATTGAGATAGGGATTATTCTATCCTTTCTCTTGATCTGATTTCGACGGCGCTTTTTGCACGATCTGCTTCGCACTGCGTTAGAAGCCTTTTTCAAGCATCCGCTTGGGAAAGGCTCTTATGTTTTATAACTGGCTCTGCTTCATAGCGAAATACCCGTAACTCCTTGAGTTTTTGACTGCCACTCAACAACTAAAAATTCAAATTTCAAAGGAGTTACGAAAATGAAAACGATCTATTTTGCTAAGAAAAACCCTGAACTGCCGAATTCCCCGGATAACTGGATCGAAATGACCAGCGCAGAATACTGCCGATTCTTGGAAACCCCAGAGGGAAAGCGTCGAGAAGCCAATTTTACGCAGCTTGATGCATGTGATTTGGATGATGACCTCCTTTTCTTTGAATGCTCGCCGGAGGAAGCGCGTGAGATTCGATCGGACAAGGATCACCACGATTATCTAAAAGAACAGGAGGACATCTCTGGTTATACCATTATTTCTTATCATGGAATTGATCCCGAAGAGGAAGAGCTCAGCGGAGAAGATTTGCTGAAAGACGAATCTGTTAACGTTGAGGAGGAAGCAATATCCAATTTGATTTCTGAAAACCTCCATTCCTGCTGTAACCAGCTAAAACAGCTGGATCAGCATTTGCTGAATCACCTCTTTTTCTCTAAATCGCGCATGGTTGTATCCAGTTATGCCGAATTCAGAGGGATTTCAAAGCCCTTGGTTTGCTATCACAAGCGCCGAATCATGTGTGAATTGCATATTAAGCTCAGCCTTCAATATGGAATAACGGAGGCGGCACTATGACAAAAGAAGAAAAGCTGCAAGTCATCCCCGTGTGGCAGCGCGTGATGCTAACCTTGGAAGAAGCCGCAGCATATACAGGTATCGGCATCTGCAAGCTGCGTGAATTATCCAACGAACCCGGATGTGAATTTGTACTCTGGGTGGGCGGAAAAAGATTGCTCAAGCGAAAAAAGCTGGAAGAGTATTTGGAGAGGGCTCTCTCTGTTTAACAATGAAATCGCACATTTGTATTGCACGCCGGTTTTCTATATCCTACAAACAGAAAATGGCAGATTAAGGAGGTTACTAACATGACTTACGCCAACAAGCAGAATAAAAAGAAGCCTGCACGGATAGATAGCCATCGTATTCGTCTGTTGACCGGCGAATCCGAGCGTCCAAACGGCGGATATGTGTATCGATGGACAGACAAAAATCAGAAGCGTCATGCCATCTATGCCAATTCATTGGAGGAACTCCGCGAAAAAGAGTCGCAAACCGTCGCAGATGAGCTTGACGGTATTCGACAGGATAAGAAGCTGCTTACCGTCAATGAACTCTACAAGTTATGGGGCGAGCTGAAACGCGGGCTGAAAGACAGCACAGAGAAGAACTACCTTTACATGTACGAAGCCTTTGTGCAGGATACCTTTGGGAAGCGGCGCGTGGTCAGCGTCCGTAAATCCGATGTGAAGCGGTTCTACAATTATCTGGTGGAGGATCGTGGTTTGAAGGTCAGCACTGTAGACGGCATTCATAACGTGCTTCATCAGGTCTTTCAGGTTGCCGTAGATGATAACATCATTCGTGGAAATCCGACCGATCGGATGATGAAGGAATTAAAGAAGGAACACGGGTCACAGATCGAACCGAGGGAAGCACTGACCGTCGATCAGCAGCGTGAATTCTTTGACTTCCTGCTATCTCAACCGCAATACAGGCATTGGTATCCTGTGTTCTATATCATGGCGAATACCGGTATGCGTGTCGGTGAAATCACCGGCTTGCGCTGGTGTGACGTGAATCTTCAGGACGGGATCATTAGTGTTAATCACACCCTCGTTTACTACGATCACAAAGATGAGAAGGGCTGTTACTTTACAATCAACACGCCGAAAACGGAGGCAGGCTGCCGAGATATTCCCATTACCGACGCGGTAAAGAGAGCGTTCCTCATGGAAAAGGAATACCACTTTGCCGGTAATCTTCGCTGCAGCGCACATGTAGATGGATACGATGATTTTATCTTCATCAATCGGTTCGGGCAGCTCCAGAACCAAAGTGCGCTGAACCGCGCCTTGAAGCGCATCATTCGTGACTACAATCTCAACGCCATAGAAAGCGTCTCCGCCGGAGTCGAACCGATACTGATGCCAAACTTCACCACACATGTGCTGCGTCACTCTTTCGCTACTCGATGCGCCGAAAGCGGAATGTCGCTCAAATCGCTGCAATACATCCTCGGCCATGTGGATATTAAAACCACTATGAACATCTATGTTGATTCCACGAAAGACGCACGGGAGGCAGATATGGTCGGCTTAACAAGCTACCTGAAAGAAAAGGCCATTTAAGCGAATTCCCATTTCATCAAAAGGGCGCTGATGCGAAGTCAGCGCCCTTTTCTTACAATCGCACATTTCCTCTTTCCATCTGCTTTGTTTATACTGTTCTCATCCCAATAAGGAGATGGAATTGGTATGGACAACAGATTATCCGAAGTGCAGCCGCACCTGGCAAATGAATGGTCAAGCCGGAACTATCCGTTATCGCCAGATGATGTCACCTGCGGATCTCATAAGATCGTGTGGTGGTATGGCTCCTGCGGACACGAATGGCAGGCAAGCATCAAAAGCCGAGCGACCGGTCGGCAATCCGGATGTCCATACTGCCACGGGAACAAAGTCCTTGCTGGATTCAATGATCTTGCAACGCGTTTTCCCGCCATTGCACTTGAATGGTCAGAAAAAAATGCTCCCCTCTCCCCTGCTGATGTAACGGCATTTGCGAACCGAAGGGTTTGGTGGAAAGGATCCTGCGGGCATGAATGGATGGCGTTCATTTCCGATCGCTCCAGAGGGCATGGCTGTCCATACTGCAACGACCACAAGCTCCTGATTGGTGAAAATGACTTTCAAACACTTCAACCCGATCTTGCAAAAGAATGGTCATCCCGAAATGAAATCCTTCCGAACACCATCCCGGAGAAAAAGCTCATGCTTGCATGGTGGACGTGCAAAGACTGCGGCGGAGAGTATCAGGCATGGATTACCTCCCGCCTTGCCGGAAGCAAATGCCCGTATTGTTCTAACCGCACGGTTGAGATCGGAATAAACGATCTTGCCACGACCGATCCTGACATCGCCGCAGAATGGGTGTATGAGAAGAACGGACCGGTTACTCCCAGCACCGTCACTCGCACTTCCCGTCGAATCGTTTGGTGGAGAAGTGCCTGTGGGCATGAATGGAAAGCAAAGATCTCCGACATGGCTCTTGATCACATCCCATGCGTAAAATGCGAAACCGAATTCCAGTCCGTTTTGACAAAGCTGCTCATCATGGTATACGCGGCTCGGAACAGTGAACGAATTGTGTTCGATTCCGACTCTCTAATCGGGTATCCTGTTGAGATGTACATCCCTGGCCTATCAGCAGTAATCGAAGAAAACTCTCTTTTTTCTCGTCAGAAGCAGGAACAGGAGGTCAAACGGCGTCTCTGCGCTTTGCGGAACATGCTGTATCTGACCTATGCGAAAACAGAGACAACCGAGCAGGCTGCCAAGGAAGCCCGCTCTGTATTTCAAAGAATGGACATCTTCATTCAATCCGATCCGCAGAGCGATATTCGTTTCGCGCGGCAGTATTATCAACAGCTCAAAACGCACAGCGGATAAGCGATATTAGTCCGACAGTTCTGCGCGGTTTTCCAAGTTGTGCTCTGCCCGCCTGACAATATTGCCCGACCGATCCGTCTCAACGATGATAAGCGGATACCCGTGCTCGATCATGAATGCTGTTCGCTCCTGCGAAGGGATTTGCGAAAGCATCTCATCAAATACGCGAATCTCTTTCTTTGCATTTAGTTCAATGACAATGGTTTGTGCTTTATTGTTTGTTCTTTTTCTCTTTCCCGTCTGCTTCACACTGTCTGACCTCGATTTGCGGTATATGCCGTATCGACGGTGACATTTTAGCATGGTGTCAATAGAAAATCTCGTGTTTTGCAAAATCGTATCTGTGAGAGCTAAAAATGTATTTGTGAGGCAGAAAATGCTTGCCATATCACGCACAACCGCCCATCTATCCCTCTTTATCAGCAGAAAAACGGCTGCCCATTCTCTTTTGCTTCATCTTCATAGGTGAACTTTTGGCGAATCAATGCTTCTTTTGTCGAATTTCCCCAAATTGTCAAGAATAGTAGTATAGTATGGTTAAATTAAACACTATTTCATTTACAAATGGGAGGTTCCAATGAACAACATGAGCAAGAAAGAGATGAAAAAGGCAGAAGCAGCCATTCGTGCCATCGCCGCAAAGAACGGTATTACAGAGGACGAAGTACGAAAAGAAATGACGATTGCGATCGAATCCGGGTACAACAATCCCGATCCTGCGGTGCAGGCATACTGGCACAGTACGCCTTTCCATTCGAGAAAACCAAGCCTTGAAAAATTTCTTGTATGGTGTGCCGCACAAGTATAAATCCAACCGATTCCATTGGCCGATGCGAAAAGCATCGGCTTTTATCGTTTAACTAAACACCTGATTCATTACAAACGGCTAATACCATCATTGCTCAGTTTAACAGTAAAATGGTTACAGCAAGGTGGTGATGGAATGGATGTAAAGGCGAAGCTGCGGGATATGCTTTCTGCCAAGGGATGGACAAGCTATCGGCTTGCGAAGGAAAGCGGGCTGTCTCAAAGCACGATCATCAACATATACAAGAGAAGCTCGGTGCCCTCTATTGATACACTGGAGGCAATCTGCAAAGGATTCGGCATAACGCTTTCTCAATTTTTCACGGAAGGTGAATCGGTCGAGCTGACACCCGAGCTGAAAGAAGTCTTTGAAGGGTGGGCAAAACTGACGCCCGACGAAAAAGAACTTGTGCTGAACATGATAAAAACATTGAACAAAAAGTAGAAGCCCACCACTTCTACTTCGCTTTTTACGGAGATATACCGGATGCGGTTATTGTATGCCACATATGCCAAATCGTATGCCAATTGCCCTTAGAACTAGATCGAAATACATACATTTACATTCCGGGGCATATATGAAAACCGTAGGTTTTAATCGATATATAAGGCTGTATTAACCTAGGTCCATTGTGTCTCCGATTTCCCCACCATGAAGCCGAAAGATTAACTTTATAAACGTCTTTGCAAGCGGGCAATCTCAAACGAGGTTGCCCGCAATATGTTATAAACCGTCAAGTCCATATCCTGCCCGTTCCGATCGCCGCACATTGCCGGGACGGACGGGATTTTTATATGCAATGCTCTTTCGCATTTCCGCGCTATGTCTATCCGCATATCCAAAGCCGAACTCCCTGCAGAATAACCGGGAATGGAGCTCCACCAACATATCCACTTTTCTGCAGATGTTTCGTGTGCTATACTTATGATAATTCGTTTTACTGTAAAGGATCAATGTATGAAAAAAGATTCCGCCGCCTCCAAGCGGAGCCGATTTCTCTATCTGCTTGCAAACCTGGTTCTGGGCATGGTCTGCGGTCTGGCCATTTTCCCGCTGATCGATTATGTGCTGTCGCTGGAGCTTCCCCTTCCGGAGCATATGGGCCTTCTGCTGGCCGTCTGGCTTGCTTTCTGTCTTCTGCTGCTGATGCAGGTGGTGCTCCATGAAGGCGGGCACCTGCTCTTCGGTTTATGTACAGGCTACGGTTTTGTCTCCTTCCGCATTGGGAACCTGCTGTGGCGATGGGACGGGCAGCGGCTGCACCTGGGTCGGTATTCCCTGCCCGGCACCGGCGGCCAATGCCTTATGAGCCCGCCTCCATGGCGGGAAGGCCGCTTCCCCTATGTACTATACAATCTGGGCGGCCCTTTGATGAACCTGCTGGCGACACTGTTGGGCTTTTTGTGTTACCGGCTGCTGGATCCAGCCTCCCTGGCCGGCAGACTGTGGCTGCTGTTTGCCCTTTTCGGGTTGGGCATGGGGCTGATGAACGGTATTCCCATGCGGCTGGGGAATGTAGATAATGACGGCTATAATGCCCTGTGTCTTGGGAAAAGCCCTGCGGCGCTCCGCTCTTTCTGGCTGCAGATGAAGATCAACCAGCAGATCTCCCGGGGCGTGCGGCTGAAAGATATGCCGGAGGATTGGTTTGCACTCCCTGCGGAAGCAGATATGTACAACAGCATGGCCGCCGTTATGGCCGTGCTGCATGAGAACCGGCTTATGGACGAACATCGGTTTGCGGAAGCCGCCGTCTGTCTGGATATGCTCTCCGCCCGCTCCAATGCCCTGCCCGGCCTATATCGGCAGCTGCTTCTGCTGGACCGGCTGTACTGCGAAGCACTGGGGGCACAGGATCCCCTGATTCTGGCACAAAGCGAAAGCCGGGAGCTGGCAGCCTTTATGAAACGTATGAAAGGGAATCCTGCCATCCTGCGCACCCAATATGCCCTGGCTCTGCTGTGGAAGAAAGACCAGGCGCAGGCCGCCGCTCTGCGTCAAAAAGCAGAAAAGTGTCTGGCCTCCTACCCATACCCCGGGGAAGTCCAAAGCGAAAGGGAGCTTTTGGAGCTGGCAGAAGCACGCAGTTTGAATCAGTGAGAACGCTTTTGTTTTCCTTTTCTTTCCTTTTCATTTTTCAAAATTAGTGCTATGCTATAGAAAATGACTTCAGGAGGAATATCTTGAAAAGCACGTCCTCTTCTTCCCTCTGGAACCTGCCCAATAAACTTAACATGGCCCGTGTGGCTCTGACGCCGGTTTTCATCGTGTTTGCGGAGTTATGCAACCACAGGGGCAGCCGGCTCTCCTTCCTCTTGGCGGGCATCGTCTTTGCAGTGGCCAGCTATACGGACATGCTGGACGGAAAGATCGCCCGGAGCCGTGGCATCGTTACGGATTTCGGCAAATTCATGGATCCCCTGGCAGATAAGGTACTGACCACCACCGCCCTGCTGTATATGATGGATGCCGGAGTGTGCCATCCCATGGTACTGGTGCTGGTGCTGGCTCGGGAGTTTGCCGTAGCCGGGCTGCGCATGGTGGCCGCCGGAAGCAAAAGCGGCAAGGTCATTGCCGCCAACGTATACGGCAAGATCAAAACCGTAGCCCAGATGCTTACCGTGCTGGTCTATTACTTTGCCGCCGCCGTTTTCGGCCCTGTAGTTTGGGTACAGACCCTTACGCAGGCGCTTTGCTGGCTGGTTGCAGCCCTTACGCTGCTTTCCGGCACCATTTATCTTTATCAGAACCGGAGTTTTTTGACTGAAGCATGAAACAGGAACCCACTCCCTCTCCCTATAAAGACAAGCTCTTTACCATCCCCAATCTGCTGAGCCTGTTCCGGCTGGCCCTGATCCCTGTGATCCTCTGGCTGTACATCGGCCGGGAAGCCTGCTACTGGGCAGCCGGGCTGGTAGCTCTTTCCGGTGCCACGGATATTCTGGACGGAAAGATCGCCCGGAAATACAACATGATCTCCGATGTCGGCAAGATACTGGATCCTGTAGCCGACAAGTTCACTCAGATCTCCATGCTTTTCTGCCTGGTGAGCCGGTATGCCTGGCTGTGGTATCTGGTAGGCTTCTTTGTGTGCAAGGAGCTGCTTCAGGCCCTTATGGGATATGTGGTCCTTCGCCGCAAAGAAAGTGTAGACGGCGCTCAGTGGTTTGGCAAGGCCAGCACGGTGGTATTTTACGGCGTAATGATCCTGTTGTTTGTTTTCCCTGCCCTGCCGGAGATATGGGCCCAAGGGCTCTGCGGACTTTCTGGAGGAATGCTTCTTCTGTCCTTGGTGATGTACCTGCGGTATGATTTCCGTGAACTGAAAAAAATGCGGGAGCAGCAATAAATATGGATCGGCAGGCGGCGCGGGTTTCCCGGGCCGCTTTTCATATCCCCCGCTCCGTGTCACCGGATTGCAAGAAAGCACCCTGTACGCAGGCAGGAGGGGTACGGTCTGTCCCGGCGTCCCGCTTTCTCGGCAGCGCCTGTGCCTCTGAACATATCCTTCCCAGAATAAAAAAGCAGCCGGAACGGTTTTTCCGCATCTCACCGGATCGTTTCCCAAACAGGATCCTGTACGTTTCCAACGAGATCCCTGCTTTTTTAGTACACAGACCGTCTATCGGCCATGCCACGTATTGGCAGTGCTAAAATCCAGATGTGCAAAACCATATCGGGATTCTGTTTCCATAATATAAAGAGGCACATTTTTACCGCAGCTTGGGCATGCCGCATTTTTGTCCCTGCAATGGAGCACTCGGCAGATGAAAGGATCCCGCGCACATGGATTTCACCTTCCTGACAGCCGCAATTAAAAAGGGGACTGCGAAAATCGCAGCCCCCTTTTGCAGAAACTTTTATGCGGGCTCAATAAGGCCGTAGTTACCGTCCTTGCGGAGATAAAGAACGTTGATCTCACCCGTTGCGGCGTTTTCAAACACGAAGAAGGAATGGCCCAGCATCTCCATCTGGAGCATGGCCTCCTCCTCGCTCATGGGGCGGATCTCAAACTTCTTGTTGCGGACGATATGAGGCCCCTGATCCTCCTCTTCCTCCTCCATGGGTGCGGGGGCTTCTGCCAGAGGAGCCGTGTTCCGCTGAGCCTTTGCCGCACGGGTACGATAGCGCTCCACCTGTTTTTCCAGCTTGCTCCCCACGCTGTCCAAGGACGCGTACATGTCGCCGGAAACCTCTTCGCCCCGGAGAATACGGCCTTCATAGGGGATGGTCACCTCCACGATGTGCCGGTTCCGCTCCACGGAGAGGGTTACCTGAGCTTCGGTGTCCTGGGGAAAATACCGGCTGAGCTTGGAAAGCTTCTTCTCGGCAACCTCCCGCATGTAATCGGAGACCTCAAGGTTTTTCCCGGAAATGGAAATCTTCATGTGCTGCACTCCTTCTCAACAGGGCGATATGGTGCTCCCTGCTGTGCTTTTATACTACCACAAAACGGAAGACTTGTCCCGCCTTTTCTTTAAAAAAATGGATCTGTTGCATTTCGTTCACGTTTTGCGCATTTTTCTGCCACATCTGCACGGTAAGATGTTTATCGTAGAAAGAATATTGTTTCTTTCATGACATCCCTCCTTTTCATTCCTGTGAGGAAGACCCGGCCAGTGGCAGGCCGGGTTTTTCTTTTGTGCAAAGCCTACTTTCCTCCCAGCAGCTGCATGAGCTGAAACAGCTGTCCCATGTCCATATCCTTCCGGGGCGGCGGTTCTTCCCGGCAGGGAGGCAGGGGTACCCCCAGAGCGGCACTGAGCGACCGGCTGAGCTCCTGAGGCAGCAGCCGGCTCAAACAGCGCACATACTCCTCCACCCCCCGCCGACCCTGTTCCTCCCGCACCGCCTGGGCCAGGCACAGGGCGCACTCCAGTGCCGAAGGGGCCGGAGGCCGGGGATCCCCTCGCTGGGGGTTGCCGGGATTGCAGCCGCCTCCCGGCGCCGTGTTTCTGTACATGGACCGTCCTCCTTTTTCTGTATTCTATTCGCCCCTCCTTCCAAATGTGCCGGGAAATGCGCCGGTTGTTTTGCCCGGATTGTTTCAAATGATCTTTGGAAACCGGTGCTTTTTTCCTTCCGGATGCATAGGATGGACTATGGGAGGTGAGCGGATGAAGCAGGAAGATATGCAGCGCTTTGTGCAGGCCCGGGAGGGACAAAGCGAGGACGCCCTTATGGAAGAGCTGGGAGCCATGACCCGGCAGCAGCGGGCTGCGGGGGAACTTTCGGATACAAAGATGGAAGAGATCTACCGGCTGCTTTCCCCCATGCTCACGGAAAAGCAGCGGCAGAAAATGCAGCAGGTCATTTCCCGGCTGAAAGAATAATTATGTCTTAATTGCAACCTTTTCCTTCAGTTTGCATAAAGCCCTTTACCCGGGGCTTTTTTTATGGTATATTTGCATATTGAAAAACTATGCGGGTATTCCTTCGGGCCCCTTGAGAATAAGGAGATATATTCATGGGCTTTTTAGACAAGCTCCTGGGCAACACCAGTGAAAGCAAACTGAAAAAAATGCGTCCCGTTGTGGACAAGATCAATAAACTGGAAGATACCTACGCCTCCATGAGCGATGAGGAGCTGCGTCGGCAGACTTCCCTTTTCAAAGAACGGCTTGCCAAGGGAGAGACCCTGGATCAACTGCTGCCCGAGGCCTTTGCCGTAGTACGGGAGGCTGCCAAGCGCACGGTGAACATGCGCCCCTACGATGTACAGCTGCTGGGCGGCATGGTGCTGCATCAGGGCCGTATCGCCGAAATGAAGACCGGTGAAGGCAAGACCCTGGTGGCCACCCTTCCCGCCTATCTGAATGCACTGGAGGGCAAGGGCGTATACATCGTCACCGTCAATGATTATCTGGCCCGCCGCGATGCCCAGTGGATGGGTAAGATCCACCGGTTCCTGGGTCTTTCTGTGGGATGCATTGTTCACGATCTTTCCGCCCAGCAGCGGCGGGAGGCTTATGCCTGCGATATCACCTACGGCACCAATAACGAATTTGGATTTGACTATCTGCGGGACAACATGGTGGTCTATAAGGAATCCATGGTCCAGCGGGAGCTGCACTATGCCATTGTGGACGAGGTGGACTCCATCCTCATCGACGAAGCCCGTACTCCCCTGATCATCAGCGGCCAGGGAGAGGAAAGCTCCGAAATGTACCGGGAGGCCGACCGGTTCGTCCGCCGCCTGACCCGGGGCGAAGATATGAAGGACGTGAGCAAATCCGATCAGCTCATGGGCATCGAGCAGGTGGAGAGCGGCGACTACATGTGCGATATCCGTCGCCGCACCGTTCAGCTGACAGCGCAGGGCATTGCCAAAGCCGAAGCCTGGTTCAAAGTGGAGTCTCTGGCCGATGCGGAAAATACGGAGCTGAACCATTATATTAAGCAGGCTCTTCGGGCCCACGCCCTGTTCACCAAGGATAAGGATTATGTGGTACAGAACGGCCAGGTACTCATTGTGGATGAGTTCACCGGCCGCCTGATGATCGGCCGCCGTTATTCCGAGGGTCTTCACCAGGCACTGGAAGCCAAAGAAGGAGTCAAGGTGGAAAAGGAAAACAAGACCCTGGCCACCATTACCTTCCAGAACTACTTCCGCATGTTCCACAAGCTGGCGGGCATGACGGGTACCGCCAAAACGGAAGAGGACGAGTTTACCGCCATCTACGGACTGGATGTGGTGGAGATCCCCACAAACCGGCCCTGCGTCCGGCAGGATATGCCGGATATGGTCTATACTACGGAACTGGGGAAATTCCGGGCGGTGGTCAACGAGATCCAAGAAAAGCACAAAACGGGGCAGCCCCTGCTGGTAGGCACCATCTCCGTGGAAAAAAGCGAATATCTTTCCGCCATGCTCCAGCGGGCAGGGATCCCCCATCAGGTGCTCAATGCAAAATATCATGCCAAAGAAGCCCAGATCGTGGCGCAGGCGGGTAAACTGGGCGCCGTGACCATTGCCACCAACATGGCCGGCCGCGGCACGGATATTCTGCTGGGAGGCAACCCGGATTTCCTGGCCCGGCAGGCTCTTATGCGTGACGGACTGGAAGAGGACCTTATTGAAGAAGCTACCGGCCATGCCGATACCCAGGAGGAAGCCATTCTGGAAGCCCGGCAGCGCTATGCCGCCTATTACAAAGAATATAAGGCCGAAACCGACCGGGAACACGCCCAGGTGGTAAATCTGGGAGGCCTGCACATCATAGGTACCGAGCGCCATGAGAGCCGCCGTATTGATAATCAGCTTCGCGGCCGGGCAGGCCGTCAGGGCGATCCCGGCAGCACGCGTTTTTATGTATCCCTGCAGGATGACCTTATGCGCCGCTTCGGCGGGGACCGGCTGGAAGGCATCATGTCCCGGCTGAATCCCGGAGATGAGCTGCCTATTGAAAGCGGCCTGGTGACCAAACAGATCGAAGCCGCCCAGAAACGGGTGGAAATGGCTAACTTTGAAACCCGTAAAAACGTGCTGCGTTACGATGACGTCATGAACAAGCAGCGCTCCATTATCTACGGGCAGCGCCGCCAGGTGCTTATGGGAGAGGATATGCATCCCAGCTTCCTGGATATGATCCGCACCACCGTAGAAAGCATTGTCACTACCTACTGCCCCCACGGAGCCAAAGCAGAAGAATGGAATCTGCTGGCCGTATCCAGAGAGATCTGTGAGCTTTGCGGCAAGGAAAGTCAAGATCTCTTTGCCAATGTTCCCCTTCAGGGACTGACGGAAAAGAAGGCGGAGGATATCTGCCACAGCTTTGTCAACGCCTGTTTGGAAGAAAAGGAGCGGGAGCTGGCGGAGCATAAGCTGGATCTGCGGGAAGTGGAACGAATCGTGCTCCTGCGTTCTGTTGACAGCCACTGGATGGATCATATCGATGCCATGGACCAGCTGCGGCAGGGCATCGGCCTGCGGGCTTACGCCCAGAAGGATCCCGTGGTAGCCTACACCAACGAAGGCTTTGATATGTTTGATGCCATGGTCAACGAGATCCGTGAGGAGGCCGTCCGCAATCTCATGCGGGTCACCGTTCGCCGGGCGCCCATGGAAAGAAAGCAGGTGGCCAAGCCCGTGGATCCTGCCGGAGACGGCGCCAATACCCCCATGCGCAAGAGCAGCAAGGAAAAGGTAGGCCGCAACGATCCCTGTCCCTGCGGCAGCGGCAAAAAATACAAAAACTGCTGCGGGCGCAATGCCAACTGAGGCCGAAGTATGAACGATTACTGGCTGACCATGGTGCGGGCCTGTCCCTTCTGACCGGGGGCAGCGCAACGGTTTCCCTTTCCCCAACTAAAAATCAGAACGGAGTTTTAATATGATAGTATTGGATACATACAAGATGGAGCTGGGGGAGCTCAGTGAGACCCTGAGCAAGGCCAATGCCCAGATGAAGCCCCAGGAGCTGCAGACGGAGCTGAAAGAGCTGGAAGACCAGATGTCTGCCGCAGACTTCTGGAATGATATAGACAATGCCAACAAGATCACCCAGCGGGTGAAGATTCTCAAAGACAAGCTGGAACGGCTGCGGCGGCTCAACGCCCAGCGGGATGATATCCAGACCCTGATCGAAATGGCCGAAGAAGAAGAGGACGAAAGCCTTACGGCAGAAATCAAGTCTGAACTCGCAGACCTGCAAAAAAAGGTGGAGGCTCTGCGGCTGGAAATGCTTCTTAAAGGGCCCTATGACAGCTGCAACGCCGTTCTTTCCCTGCATGCAGGGGCAGGCGGCACCGAAGCCCAGGACTGGACGGATATTCTTTACCGCATGTACTCCCGGTACTGTGACCGCCGGGGCTGGTCTGTAAAAGAGCTGGATCTGCTTCCCGGTGAAAATGCCGGCATCAAAAGCGTCACCTTTGAGGTGGAAGGCGAAAACGCCTACGGCTACCTCAAGGCGGAAAAGGGCGTTCACCGGCTGGTGCGGATCTCTCCCTTTGATGCCAATGCCCGGCGGCAGACCTCTTTCTCCTCGCTGGATGTAACCCCCATCTTTGACGATGACAGCAATGATATCAAGATCGAGCCGGACGATATCCGGGTAGATACCTATCGCAGCGGCGGCGCCGGCGGACAGAACGTAAACAAGGTCTCCTCCGCCATCCGCATTACTCACCTGCCCACAGGTATCGTGGTGCAGTGTCAGAATGAGCGCAGCCAGCTGCAAAACAAAGAGATGGCCATGCGTATCCTGAAAGGCAGGCTGCTGGAACTTCAGGAACGGGAGCGGGAGGAACAGATGGCTGCCATCAAGGGCGTAATGAAGAAGATTGAATGGGGCAGCCAGATCCGCTCCTACGTTTTCCAGCCCTACACTCTGGTAAAGGATCACCGCACCGGTGTGGAAACAGGCAACATTCAGGCCGTTATGGATGGAGATCTGGATCCCTTTATCAGCGAATATCTGGTGCAGTCCTGAGAGGCGGTCTATGTCTTATAAGCTGAGCAAAGCCCTGTATTGGGCAGCCATAGTGGTAACGGCCCTGTTGGCCGTTGCTGCCCTTATGACCCTGAAGCGCTGGATAGGCGTGGTGGCCCTGCTGGTGCTGCTGGCTGGCTCTGTCCAGACGGTTTTCTTCTACAAATGCCCCCACTGCGGCAAAGCCATGGAGATCCGAGGCAAGGGCAACGGCAAATGCCCCCATTGCAGCAAACCCCTGCAATAACTTTTTGTCTGCAAAGCAACGAGGCTGTGAAGGAATATGATCCGTTCTTTCACAGCCCCTTTTTTATTGCCGGGCCGTAGTTTGCCTGTCGTTCTCTTGTTATCGTGTTTTTCGTTCAGGCTCCCATGCCATAGCAGTCTGCCGCATCTTTGGATGACCCGTTCCGTTATGCTTTTTACCCGGACAAAAGGATAAGGTTGCCCGGAAGTATAGGCTCACACAGGAACGAAAGTCACCGGGAAGCGCAGGGCGGGGGCGCACTGCGTGCCTTACGGCACGCCTGCGGGGCATTTGCCCCGCAGAGTTCCGGCGGCAAAGCCGCCGGAACGTGCGCCCCCGGGTTACGTGTACAAGCAAACTCCGTCTTTCCCGCCTGCACCCGTTTCAAACGTAGCGCAGGGCTTCTATGGGCTGGAGTTTAGCGGCCTTATTGGCAGGATAGGCCCCGAAGAGCACCCCCAGCCCCATACATACCAGCAGCGCCATCAACGCATATTCCCAGGATATGGAAGCACTCTGACCTGTCAAACTTCCATAAAGCTCCATTCCCAGGCAGGACAGTCCTATACCCAATACTCCGCCCAGCAAAGAGAGCACACAAGCCTCCGTAAGAAATTGCAGCAGGATCACCCCTCTCCCGGCCCCTACGGCCTTGCGAATACCGATCTCCCGGGTACGCTCCGTTACGGTGACCAACATGACGTTCATGACCCCTATGCCTCCCACCAGCAGGGAAATGGCGCCGATACCTCCCAGCATCCAGGCCAGGGTGTCATTGACCGCATCCATGGCATCCAGGATATCACTCTGGCTGTACACGCTGTAAGCATCCTCATGCCGGGTCAGAGCATACAAAGCCAGTTCCGCCGTGGTTTTGACCGTCTCCGTCATATCCGTATCCAGAACGGAGATGTAAAACTGACTGATCTCCTTTTCTCCTGTAAGCCGCTGAGCCGTTGTCAAAGGCAGTAGGATCACCGCATCTCCGGAGCCGCCCAAAGTCGTGCCGCTTTCCTCCAGCAGGCCTATCACGGTAAACGATGTATCGTCTATAGTCACCGTTTTTCCCAAAACATCATAGCTTTCAAACAGATCCCCCGCCACCTCTGTACCGATAACGCATACATGGGTGCCAAAGGTAATATCTGCCTCCATAAAAAAGCGTCCGCTTTGTATCTCTGCGCCGTAAATATCCCCATACTCTGCCGTAACACCCAAAATGCTTCTGGTGCTGCGGCTGGTCCCCTCTTTTATAACGGCATTGGTGGAAAGCACCGGCGCCACGCCTTTAATAAGAGATCCCGGCAGATAGCTTTTCAGTTCCTCTGCCGTAACGGATACCTCCTCATCGGTGATCTGCGCGCTGATAAGCCCGGCTCCCAGAGAATAAATGCTGCCGGTTATGGTCTTTCCGGCGCCTGCGCCAATAGACATAAGCATGACCACTGCCACCACGCCGATAATGATCCCCAGCATGGTCAAAAAGGAACGCATTTTATTAAAGCGTATGCCCCGCAGGGCCATTTTTACGGCATTCAGCATATGCATCTCTCCTGCCCGCCATAGACACGGCCATCCTGCACCCGCAGCCGCCGGCCGGCCCGGGCCGCCACCTACCCGGAATGCGTAATGACCACCAACGTATGCCTCCGGTCATGCAGTTCATCCAGAATGTGCATGATCTCTTCACCGGAGTGGGAATCCAGATTTCCCGTAGGTTCATCTGCCAGGATCAGCGCCGGTTCCGTGACCAGTGCTCTGGCAATGGCCGCCCGCTGCTGCTGTCCCCCGGAAAGCTGATCCGGCCGGTGCCCCATGCGACTGCCCAGACCCACCTTTTCCAGCGCACGGCTGACCCTTTCCCGGCGTTCCGCCACCCGCACATGTTGATACAGCAGGGGCAGTTCAACGTTTTCATAGGCAGTCATCTGGGGCAGCAGGTAAAACTGCTGAAACACGAACCCAATGCGCCTGCTGCGGATGCGGCTCAGCTCTCCGGGAGAACACAGGGTCACATCCTGCCCCTCCAGCAGATACCGCCCTGCATCTGCCCTGTCCAGGCAGCCCAGAATATGCATCAGCGTGCTTTTTCCGCTGCCGGAGGGCCCCACTACGGAAACATATTCCTGCGGGTAGATATGCAGACTCACATCGTCCATGGCTTTGATCGTTTCCTCCCCCATGACATAGGTCTTGCATATATGGCTAAGATCAATCATTTTTGTTCCTCCTCTGGCTCTTGTCGAAGCCGCTGTCTCCGGATCCACCAAAGCTGCCAGGCATGTTCCCGCCAAAGCCGCCCATGTCCGGCATGCTTCCACCGCCTCCGGGCATCTGGAAGCTGTTGAACAGATCCTGTGTCTCGCTGGGCGTATAGGTGCTGGAGGTTGTCACCTGTTTGGTAAGGATCTTCTGCCCTTCCTCCAGTTCTCCGGTTACCAGCACCTGACTGTCGTCAGAAGCGGCGATCTGCACCTCCACCCACTCTAGAGCAGAAAGATCCAGTTCCTCCGCACCAAAGCTGCTGCCAAAGGCGCTGCCTTCCGGAGCCAGATACACGCCGTCCTTGCCGTTGATCCGCTGGATGGCCTCCACCGGAACCAGCAGCCCTTCCCCACTGTCGGAGATGACCACCGTACACTCCACACTCATCCCGGGAAGAACGCCTTCTATGGCGGGGACTTCCACCACCGCTTTATATCGGGCGCTGCCGCTGCCGGTGTTCACATAAGACAGCGTTTTTATGGAACCCGTATAGCTGCCCTCCACTGCATCCGGTTCTATGGAAACCTCCATGCCCGGGGTAACACTCAGGATATCCTCCTCATCCAGCGACAGGCTGACCGTATAGCCCCCATCGGTCATAAGGGTGCCCAGCGTGTCTCCCGGCTCTGCGGAAAGCTCCAGCACCCGTCCGGCTGCCTCCGCCCGGATGGAGAAAGCTTCTTCATATTCCTCCAGCAGCTCCTGCCGCTCCTCCAGCAGCTGGGCATAGGCACTGGAAGTGGGATAGTCTGTAAAAGTAGCTATTATACTGTTTCGGCCCACGGAGGAGCCGTCACGGACGGACAGCGAAGCCACCACTCCGTCCACTGCCGTAACCTGCTGGTAATTCACCAGCGCCAGAGTGCCAGCACCCACAAGTGTGCCCTGCCCGTCATACACCTGGGCCTGTGCCCCTACGGGCAGGGATATATCGTCTATGAGGATATTGGCTGTGCCGTTGCATACCTGCCGCACAACTCCCTGCACCGTGCCGGCTTCTGTTTCCACACGCACCGTATCATACAGGGAAAGAGCCTCCGCCTGCACATCCAGCTGCATGAGATCATCGGTAGAAAGCAAACACACATACCCGTACTGCTCCATTACGGCGGCGGCATCGCTGCCCGCTTCCAACTTCAGATCCTTCACCGTTCCGGAAGCACCGTTGCGCAGATACAGCTGATTGCTGAGCCGCTGGGTCTTGGCCAGGGACTGTTTGTTTTCCTCCAGAAGAGTCACCAGTTCCCCTTCTTCCTCCGGCTCCAGAGCCACCAGCAGCTGTCCTGTTTCTACCGTATCCCCGGCAGCCGCCAGCACCTCTGTAACGGTGGCTCCATAAGCGGCGGTCAGAGTTTGGGTATCTATTGCACTGAGGGTACCGGAAGCAGAAAGACTGGTCTGCACAGAGCCCCGGGTCACCTGCTGCACCCGGTAAGCAACGGTGCTGCCGGAGCCGGTTTCCTGTCCGTTCTTTTCCTTTATGTAAAAATACCCGCCAATGGCTCCTCCCAGCAGGAGCAGTGCCAACAGGCCGGCCGTACAGCCTTTCTTCAAACGGCGGCGGCGAAAACGTTTTTGCTGAGCGGTAATGGGATCTGTTCTGTTTTCCATAGGGAACCTCCTTCATGTTGCTGCCGCCAGTATATCCGCCCTTCCTTGAAAGAAAATTGAAACTGCTTCCGCATCGAATTTGTTTGCATTTGCGCCAAAAAGTAATGCCCGAAGAGTCCATCGGCTCTCCGGGCATACTTTTATACGTTCCCCTATATGTTCCGATAAAACAGACCATGCTCCGTGCAGTACCAAAGCAGCAGTCTGTGGGCAAAAAAGGGCAGCCGGGTTTGCATATCCCATTCCGGATAAAGCTTTCTGAGCATTAGAGCGTCCTCGGTAAGAAAGGCCGCAAAAGAGATATAATGGGCCCGCTCCATAGGATGAGCGCTTTCCAGCAGCCAGTTTCCATCCCAGGGAGATACGGTAAGCTGATGGGCAGCATCCGGTTTTTGCAGGGGAAGTGACTCCAGTTTCTGGCCGCAGCAGTTTATATCCCCGCGCCCTTCGCTCAGCAGCAGCCGTTTGCACCGGGGGCAGACATAAAAACGCATCTTCCGCAGATTTCCGTTTGCCTCCGGTTGTTCTCCCATGTCCCCCTCCAGCAGGGCTTTGACTTCTACCCCCAGCACCTCTCCCAGAGCGGGCAGCAGGCTGATATCCGGGGCTCCGCCTCCGGTCTCCCATTTGCTGACGGTCTTGTGGCTGATGTGCAGCCGTTCTCCCAGCTGCACCTGGGTCATTCCTTTTTCCTCCCGAAGCCGGCGGATCAAACGTCCGGTCTTTTCTGCATCCATAAAGGTTCTCCTTGTCTCTTTTTCCTGATTATACGCCAATACCGGCTGTGGCGCTATCCACGCTCCGCAGAGGCCGGGGGCAAAGGAGCACCCTGTCCAGCGTGCCTCGGTCTGCCGCCCCCTTCCACCAGGGCAGCAGAAGAATAAGACAGCTTTCCAGATACCGTATCATGCTGCCGGGAAGCGCCCACATATCTGCCAACTCTGCCAATGCCCTTCTTAACAGTCTTTCCAGTTCTCCTTCCCGGCAGCGGGCTATTTCCCCTTCCAGTACTTCCCTCTCTTCAGACAATAAAGACAGTTCCCGGGGTTTCCGTCCGATAAGGGTCAGCAGCAGAGCACAGGCAAACACCGGTTCAAAAAGATTGAGGGGGATCTGCGCATACTCCGAAGAGATGCTTTTCAACAGCGCATCCACCCGTTCCGGTGCAAAGCGGCGCAAAAATCGGTTTTCCGGTTCCAGCCGATCCAGATACCGCTCCATAAACCCGATACCCTTATCCTCCGGCCGCCCCAGACAGGGGGTGTAATCCGCCGTAATGGGCAGGTGCAGGGCATCTATTTCCGGCGCATAGAGCTTAAAGAACCCCCGAAGCCCCGGCCCCAGCGTATCATTATAAAACACGTTGGGGGTTTGAAACAGATCCCCCTGCAAATACAGGGCCCGGTGGCGGCAAACCGCCGTTTTGCGGCGTATCCGGTCCATTCCCCGGTGATAAAGCTCCGGCAAGGGCAGCTGTTTCAGGCAGCGCAGGGCGGCTTCTTCCGGTAATTCTTCCAGCCCAAGGCCCAGCACATACAGTACCGAGGCCGTCAGGATCTCCGCCTTCTCTTTAGGCAGAGAGGACGCAGGACTGCCGCACCAGCGATCTGCCCCCTGCTGTACCAGCCGCAGCAGCGCCCTGCGCAGGCCGGCAGAATCTGCGTCAGAAAGATATCCTCCCGCTGATCCGCGGCGGAACAGCGCGGCAAAGAGGTTTTCCGGCCGCCGCTCTTCTTCCCTAAGAGGAGGAAAACGCGTCAATCCTTCCATACCGCTGCCTCCGCCAAAAAGTTCTCTGCCGCAGAAGGGCCTTTTTCCCTCACCTGCCGGGCCAGCCGCGGCAAAGCCCGGCTCTCCAGCAATTCCAGGGAGCCGCGGCAGCAGCCATCAAAAGCCGTTTTCATACAGGCAAGAAGCATTTCATCCGACAGCTGATCCCAGGTATCGCTTTTATATCTGCAAAACAGGGTTGTCAGCTCCTCCAGAATATACAGGCAGTTCTCCTCCTCCAAATAAGGGGAATCCCCAAATACCTCCAACAGCTTTTCCACCGCTTCCGGACCCAAGGCCACCCGCCTCGCCTGGGCAAGAGCCTGCCGATGGGTCTGCGCCAGCTCCAGAGCCTGAGCTTCCGTCAGCTTCAAGCCCCCTGCGCCCGCTTTTTCCAGGCAGGCCAAGTATCCTGCTGCTTCCTGTTTCAAGGTGTCCGCTCCGAAGAGCAGCGCCAATTCCAAACCGGATTCCATTTTATACCTCTCCAAATAAAAAACAGCACCCTCGCCCCCTTTATGGAGGAACCGGTGCTGCCGAATGTTTTTTACCGGGCGTTTTTTGCGTCCCTTATACTATATACCACATTTTGGGCTTTTTTTCAATGGGATTGATGCATTTCGTGCATAAAAAAGATTAAAAGAATGGTGCATCCGCCGCTGGACGGCAATTTCCACTGCAAAGCGAATGGGCTTTATGGTATAATCAAAGTAAGCAAACACATCAGGAGGAAACTGTGAAAAGTGTCAATTTGCACTGCGATACCCTGCTGCGGGCGGCCCAACAGCAGGGGCCTGAAGCCGATCTGCTGCACTGCCCGGACTTTCAGGTAGATTTGGCCAGAATGCGTCAGGGCGGGATGGACGTAAACTTTTTTGCGATTTTCCTGCCTCCGGAGACCCATTTGAAAGCCATGGGACTGGATACCTATGCCGCCTACATAGATCTGCTGGCAGGGATCTTTGACCGGAATATGGAGCGTCATAAGGACCTTATCGCCCCTGCCCGCAGCACCCGGGATATAGAACATAACCGTAGCCGCAGCCTTATGAGCGGTGTGCTTACCATGGAGGATGGGGCTGCCGTGTATGGCCGCCGGGAAAATCTGGAGCATTTTTATGCCATGGGCGTGCGGGCGCTGAGCCTGACCTGGAACTTTGAAAACTGCTTCGGTTTCCCCAACAGTCCGGATCCGGCCCAAATGGCTCTGGGACTGAAGCCCTTCGGCAGGGACATGGTAGTATATATGCAGGAGCTGGGTATGCTGGTGGATGTTTCTCATCTTAATGATGGAGGTTTCTGGGAAGTGCTGCGCCTGTGCAGAAAACCGGTCATGGCTACCCATTCCAACTGCCGGGCTCTTTCTCCCCATCCCCGGAATCTTACAGACGAAATGCTCCGGGCGCTGGCGGATAACGGCGGCGTTGCGGGACAGAACTTTTACGGCTGCTTCCTCAACGGGGATATCCACAATTCCGATTCCACCGCAGAAGGCATTGCCCGCCATGCCCGGCATATGCTGCAAACGGCCGGAGAGGATGTGATCGCCATCGGCACGGATTTTGACGGGATCAGCGGCCGTCAGCAGATCCGGGACTGTGCCCAGCTCTCCCTGTTGGAACGGGCGCTGGAAAAGGAAGGATTCACTCCCCGCCAGATAGAGAAAATTTTTTCCGGCAATGCCATGCGGGTCATGGCCGAAAGCATGCACTGATACAGTCTTCCCCAATGTAATAAGCGGCCCACCGGGGATCACTCCGGCAGGCCGCTCTTTTATTTTACAACAGGCTCATCACATACACCTGACAGGGGTTCCAGGGATCCCATAAAGTGGGAAACACCTCAAACTCCCGAAAGCCCATCGACTGATAGAATCGGTTCGTTTCATCATATTCTGCATAGCGGCCCATCTGTACCGTTTTCACCTGCATAAAGGCATAGCCCTGTTCCCGTGCCTCTTCCCGGGCCCGTTCGACCAGCAGCCGGCCGATGCCGCGGCGTTGATACTCCTTCAGCACGCCCATGACATATAACTCCACAGTGGCATCCCCGGTCTCCTTCAGGTACAAAAAACCTGCCGGCTTCTCCCCCTGACAGGCGCAGAAAAATGGCTTGCCGCAGCTATCCCGAATGTAAGCTTCCCGGGCTTCCGGGATACCGAACCATTCCGGAAGGGCCTCCAGTATATGCCGGGAAATGCGCTGCTGTTCCTGAAAGTCCGTTACCTTCTGTATGCAGATAACACCGTCTGTCTGGGTCATAAGATCCTTCCTTCCATAGAAATATCAATCAATACAGATCCGATGATCCTCCCCAGGAGAAAGGATCATCTGCCGGGAAATAGTCTTCCGCTGCCTGATGTTGGAAGCCGTCATATTCCCGTTCGCTGCGTTCAAATCCATACCGGCGGGCAAACTCCTCCGGCAAAAGGGTCTCGCAGGGTGCTTCCCCATGGAAGCAGAGCACCTTATCCCGGCTCTGGCTGTATACGGCCCCTTGCCCGGCCACCAGCTGATCCAGCAGCTGAATGCCTATCCCTTCCAGACTCTTTTTCATCTGCACGCCCACCTGCAGATCTGCATCGGAGGGACGCACATCTCCGGAAGGATGGTTGTGGCACAACAGTACATACCGGGCGTTGCAAAGCAGGGCCTCCTGTGCCACATGACGGGGCTCCACGCTGACATAGTTGACACCCCCTACGGCCAGAGTCTTTGTGCGCAGCACCTGCCCTTTACTGTCCAGACAGATAAGATGCAGAGTTTCATAATGATCCTCCAGTGAAAGAGTCAGCGCAAAGGCACAGGCTTCCTCCAGAGAAAAAAGCACCCGTCGCCGGCTCCCTGCCGTATAGTACCGAACCAGCAGCCGCTTTTGCAATGCCTGCACGGTTTTGATCAAAACGGCTGCGCTTTCTCCTACCCCTGCCAGTTCCTTAAGCTCCTCCGGGGATGCCTGAAACACCTTTTCCAGCCCGCCAAAGCGATCCATCAGATGATGGGCCAACGGATTCACATCCGCACGGGGTATGGCATATGTCAGCAGCAGTTCCAGCAGTTCATGATCCTCCAGCTCCGCTCCGGACAAGAACGCCCTGCGCAGCCGGACACGATGCCCTTCGTGAACAGACTTCATATACATGGCCCCCAGCATCTGTTAATATATATTAATTAATATTATATGAACCCGTTTGAGAACTGTCAAGGATAAGGTGGAAAATGCCCCCGCATCCTATATAACCATATGCACACATGATATCTAAAACTAATTTTACTTTTTTATTTACAAATATTTCCTTTTATGCTATTTTATATGCATGACGTGCTTTGTGGAGGAATTCGACAGCGGTTTCAACACCGCCGCCCCCTCCCGGCAACAGCGAGGTATCCCCTAGAATTTTATGCACATATAGCGAAAGGTGGAAAAGCTCAATCATCGGTGGTTACGCATCTAACGGATGTATCACATTGACTGCACCAGAAAACGGACTTCTTTTATCAAAGCGCTTCGTTTTGAATTTACTTCTAAAGATATCTATCGTAAGGCGAGGCTGGCACGGGTCGATCGACTTGCAGAATATCAATTACAAAAGCATTATGCAAAGAAGGAGGATAAGCATGGAAGCCATTAAAAGACCGTTGAAAAAACACAAAATTCGTAACTATGTGGAAACCGTAAAAGAAGGGGCAGATAACGAAAACTTTCCCGATGGCGTAAGCCGCACCATAATGTGATGGACTATCAGGACGAGGACTTTTTGCAGCTATCCGGCATTCAGCACTTTGCTTTCTGCCGCCGCCAATGGGCCCTGATCCACATAGAAAATATGTGGGCCGAAAATTATCGCACCACAGATGGTGCCATTCTGCACGAAAAGGCCCATGACCCGCAAGGCAGCGAAAGCCGGGGAGATCTCCTTATTCTGCGAGGCATACACATCCACTCCGCCAGGTTAGGGATAACCGGCCAGTGCGATGTAGTAGAGTTCCGCCGCAGTCAGGATGGCATTCGTCTGAACGGGCGGGAAGGGCTATGGAAGCCCTTCCCCGTAGAACACAAGCGGGGAGAGCCAAAGGACAATACCTGCGACAGTTTGCAGCTTTGTGCACAGGCCATGTGCCTGGAGGAAATGTTATGCTGCCCCATCCCACAGGGCGCTCTGTTTTATGGACAGCCCCGCCGCAGACTGCCGGTAGAATTTACCGAGGTTCTCAGGCAGCAGGTAGAAGACATGGTCAGCGAAATGCATCAGGACTATCGCCGCGGCTACACGCCTAAGGTCAAACCTTCCAAAGCATGCAATGCATGTTCCTTGAAGGAATTGTGTATCCCTCGCCTTATGCGTACTCGAACGGCAGCGGAGTATTTGCGCCATGCTCTGGAGGAACAGTCATGAGAAAACTTCTGAACACGCTGTATGCCCTTTCGGAAGATATCTATCTGTCTTTAGACGGGGAAAATATTGTAGCAAACAAAGAAAAACAGGAACTGGCCCGTTATCCCCTGCACACATTGCAAAATATTGTCAGCTTCTCCTACGCCGGGCTTTCTCCCGCCCTTATGGGTGCATGTGCCAGCCGAAACATAGGTATTGCCCTATGCTCTCCCCGAGGCAAGTTTCTGGCCAGAATATGCGGATCTTCCAATGGGAATGTACTTTTGCGTCGACAGCAATACCGAATTGCCGATGATCCGCAGCAGAGCTGCCAGATTGCCCGATGCATGATATTCGGCAAATTGTATAACTGTCGTTGGAGTATTGAACGCACCCGCCGGGACCATGGCATGCGTGTAGATAGCCTCCGTCTGGCGGCGGTTTCGGCGCAGCTCAAGGAACTTCTGCCCAAAGTGTTAGCCGAAACTTCTCTGGATACACTTCGCGGACTGGAGGGCAATGGTGCCAACGCATATTTCAGCATCATGGATCAGCTAATACTGAACAGCAGCGATACCTTCCGTTTTTCCGGGCGAAACCGCCGTCCCCCTTTGGATCCTGTAAATGCACTGCTCTCTTTTGCGTACAGTATGCTGGCTCATGACTGCGCTTCTGCGCTGGAAACCCATGGATTGGATGCGTATGCAGGCTTTTTGCACAGAGATCGCCCCGGCAGAACCTCTCTTGCTCTGGATATAATGGAAGAACTTCGCCCCTGCATGGCAGATCGATTTGTTCTTACGCTTATAAACAACCGGGTTATGCAGGAAAGTGACTTTATCCGCCAGCAAAGCGGTGCTGTCTTTCTGAATGATGCCGGACGTCGAAAGTTCTTCAAACATTGGCAGGAGAAAAAGCAGGAAACCTTGATGCATCCTTATCTGGCCGAAAAGTTACCCTGGGGCATGATCCCCTATGTGCAGGCACAGCTGCTGGCCCGATATATTCGAGGCGATCTGGATGCATACCCACCGTTTTTATGGAAGTGACATATGCTTGTGTTAATTACCTATGATGTAAATACAGAGGATGCAGCCGGACGAAAGCGGCTGCGTCAGATTGCCAAACAATGTGTCAACTATGGTCAGCGGGTTCAATGCTCTGTATTTGAATGCTTGCTGGACGCAGCTCAATGCCGCAGCCTGCAGGCGAAACTTTGCAGTATAATGGATATGGAAAAGGACAGTCTGCGGTTCTATTACCTTGGAAACAGGTATCAGAGCAAAATAGATCACTTCGGCTGTAAAAGTGCATATATGCCTGAAGACCCGATCCTGCTTTGATGCGAAGAGCAAGTGCACAGATTTTTTCGATAGGTTCGCACCGAAAAAAGCACTTTTCATTCGGCTTCCGATGTGGTATTCTATCATTAGTGTGTAGGTGTTTTTTGAAAAACAGCATATTATACACTGAAAAACTGAAAATTCGAATAAAATATTCGTTTTTTCACTGTCGCTCCCCACACGGGGAGCGTGGATTGAAATCTGCAACGCCTCCATGATGATAGCCTGGGATTGTTGTCGCTCCCCACACGGGGAGCGTGGATTGAAATACATGAGTAGTATTTTGTCGCCTGCACACAAGATGTCGCTCCCCACACGGGGAGCGTGGATTGAAATACGATCTTGGCCTTAGCAGATATACCTAAGCGAGAGTCGCTCCCCACACGGGGAGCGTGGATTGAAATCACGCTCATCCCGGAGCCCTGGAAAAGTGCGCCCATGTCGCTCCCCACACGGGGAGCGTGGATTGAAATGTATGACTTCCCTTCGCCCGCCAGCAACAGGCCCGTCGCTCCCCACACGGGGAGCGTGGATTGAAATTGCATAAGGTGGATTGTCATGGCCCCGATCAGCCGTCGCTCCCCACACGGGGAGCGTGGATTGAAATCGTTTTTTGCACATTGTTCAATGTGGCGGAAGCCTTGTCGCTCCCCACACGGGGAGCGTGGATTGAAATGTCTATGTCAAAGTAGGTCCGCATAGCGGAGGAAGTCGCTCCCCACACGGGGAGCGTGGATTGAAATGCTCCTCACCGTGGGTGGGGCCACCGCCGTTGTTGGTCGCTCCCCACACGGGGAGCGTGGATTGAAATACATCCAGAGACAGGGACACGCCGCGCCCCAGGGTCGCTCCCCACACGGGGAGCGTGGATTGAAATTCCGCTTTTAAGCTTGAGCGTGTCCACCACATTGGTCGCTCCCCACACGGGGAGCGTGGATTGAAATTTCAGCCTGCCTCTTTTGAGCCTCCGCCAGGTCTTTGTCGCTCCCCACACGGGGAGCGTGGATTGAAATCTGGTAGCCATGGTATGTCATCCCCGGCCCTGTATGTCGCTCCCCACACGGGGAGCGTGGATTGAAATCTCCGCAGCCGGGAGGCCCATAACAAGTGCCTCAGTGTCGCTCCCCACACGGGGAGCGTGGATTGAAATCCTGTCTGCGTCCTTTAAGTCTTTTGTGGCCGGGCGTCGCTCCCCACACGGGGAGCGTGGATTGAAATCTTTCTGACAGCTTACGGTTCGGCCCTCCAAATACATGGTCGCTCCCCACACGGGGAGCGTGGATTGAAATCGGGGAATGACCGGGAACACCTTTTCTGTTTTTGTCGCTCCCCACACGGGGAGCGTGGATTGAAATACCGCTTCTGCCCTCGCTTGAGTACGCATTGCCTGTCGCTCCCCACACGGGGAGCGTGGATTGAAATGCGTTGTTTTGGCAGGAGTACCCACGTAAGGCCGGTCGCTCCCCACACGGGGAGCGTGGATTGAAATCGCGTACACCAGTCTTACCTGCCACCGCTCGGCCGTCGCTCCCCACACGGGGAGCGTGGATTGAAATATAGTGTCCACCATCTGGGGATGATCTTCACGGAGTCGCTCCCCACACGGGGAGCGTGGATTGAAATCGAAATACTCATATCCAGACGAGGTTATGACAGGTCGCTCCCCACACGGGGAGCGTGGATTGAAATTCTTCCCGTTGTAGGACAGTGCCACGTTTGCGGCAGGTCGCTCCCCACACGGGGAGCGTGGATTGAAATATCCAGTCGGAGGGTCAGCGTGCCGGAGATCGTGGTCGCTCCCCACACGGGGAGCGTGGATTGAAATCAGGGTGGTGGCATTCATTGCCACGCCCAGGTTAGTCGCTCCCCACACGGGGAGCGTGGATTGAAATACACCTCCTTGATGGAAATACTGTGCACCCAGCGGTCGCTCCCCACACGGGGAGCGTGGATTGAAATAAATCCCAGCGCAAACCCTTCGCCGTCATATTTGCCCGTCGCTCCCCACACGGGGAGCGTGGATTGAAATAATTTGCACCTGCTCGAAAGACTTGAACGGGCTGCCGTCGCTCCCCACACGGGGAGCGTGGATTGAAATGTTGACTATGCGCACATCGCCTCGGTCGGTATTCTGGTCGCTCCCCACACGGGGAGCGTGGATTGAAATACCCCTCCAGCGCGGACGCAAGGGAGGGAGCGTTGTCGCTCCCCACACGGGGAGCGTGGATTGAAATCCCGCGCTCATCATGGGTCTTGTTCCGCGAAAAAGTCGCTCCCCACACGGGGAGCGTGGATTGAAATCTTCCGTTCTCCCGCCGCTTTGCGTTAGTATCCAGGTCGCTCCCCACACGGGGAGCGTGGATTGAAATGCAACATATGATTTGATCAGATTTAATCGCTTATGTCGCTCCCCACACGGGGAGCGTGGATTGAAATGCAAAAATTAAGGGCAGAGATTTTGGAAGATGTGGTCGCTCCCCACACGGGGAGCGTGGATTGAAATCATTGGAGACAGGCCCAGCCAATCCCTAACCTCATGTCGCTCCCCACACGGGGAGCGTGGATTGAAATCGATGCCTGTTTAAGGTTTGTTGCAACGCTCGACGTCGCTCCCCACACGGGGAGCGTGGATTGAAATGTACGCCGCCTGCGCCTCCTCTTTGGTCTCAAAGTAGTCGCTCCCCACACGGGGAGCGTGGATTGAAATTGTCTCTCCATTGCGCACACCTGCTATCCAACACGGTCGCTCCCCACACGGGGAGCGTGGATTGAAATTATCCCATTATACCCGTCAAAGCCGATCAATACGGTCGCTCCCCACACGGGGAGCGTGGATTGAAATCCACGAAAGTAAGCGTCAAAATGGCAGTCAAACCGTCGCTCCCCACACGGGGAGCGTGGATTGAAATATCCCGGCCTGGGTGGCCATGGCCTGATACCTGGGTCGCTCCCCACACGGGGAGCGTGGATTGAAATTCCGCCCGGGCAGGAGCAGCCCCCAAAGCATCTGTGTCGCTCCCCACACGGGGAGCGTGGATTGAAATGCTTTGTTTTGGCAGGAGTACCCACGTAAGGCCGCGTCGCTCCCCACACGGGGAGCGTGGATTGAAATCTGAATCGCTTGCTTTTTGGTCTTGTAAGGTGGAGTCGCTCCCCACACGGGGAGCGTGGATTGAAATAAATCTTTCGAGCAGGTACAAATTGAAAATGATATTGTCGCTCCCCACACGGGGAGCGTGGATTGAAATATCATTGCTATGCAGACGAGACCTTGCAAAAGACGTCGCTCCCCACACGGGGAGCGTGGATTGAAATTTAAAGGCGTGGATTTCATCACATATCGCAATGTTGTCGCTCCCCACACGGGGAGCGTGGATTGAAATTTATGGTAACAGAAATGATTCAAGATGCTCCCACCGGTCGCTCCCCACACGGGGAGCGTGGATTGAAATCCACGGTGATGCTGGAAAAAACCATAATCAATGCCAGTCGCTCCCCACACGGGGAGCGTGGATTGAAATAAGACGCTCCCCAAAGTGCAAGTGGGCGACCGGGTCGCTCCCCACACGGGGAGCGTGGATTGAAATCGGTGTAAGCGCTCCAAGCCCGTCCCCCTATGGGTCGCTCCCCACACGGGGAGCGTGGATTGAAATCTCCACATCCGCCAGCTGCTCCTGAGCATCCGCCGTCGCTCCCCACACGGGGAGCGTGGATTGAAATGTCCCGCTGCGCCGGAAGGAGGAAAAACGGAACCTGTCGCTCCCCACACGGGGAGCGTGGATTGAAATATCGTCCAGCAGGACGGAATATACATCGTTGAAATGTCGCTCCCCACACGGGGAGCGTGGATTGAAATGCCCATCCGTTCCACGTTGTAGCGCAGGAAGTTGTCGCTCCCCACACGGGGAGCGTGGATTGAAATCAATGGGCCGAACAGGCAGCGGAATTTGCATCGGTGTCGCTCCCCACACGGGGAGCGTGGATTGAAATTTTGTCGTTATCAGGGTTAAGATGATTAGCGTCACGTCGCTCCCCACACGGGGAGTGATAAATTTGTGCATCGTTATGTTCCGTGATTGCCATTTGATAATCATAACACTTTTACGCTAGGTCGTTTGTTTTCCTACGCATACTTCTCCACCCTTTGTTTTCAGCCGACTGTTAAAGAACAATGCTCCATTGCGCATATATGCACTTATTTTACCAGCATAGCAGCTGGAACTTTAACGATGTTTGCATTTCCGTCTGTTTTCCTAGAACCCGTTTTTAAAACCCTGCCATCCCCTGTCATTTGCACACGATGGCGACGGCGGCACATTCTTTTTTGCAAAAAGTGTGTGTGTTTGCCGACTTCAGCTTAATAGAGTCTGTTCCATCCACTTGGCATACACGCAGTACCCTCGGCGGGGTTCGTTGACGAACACATGCGTCACGACCCCAATGAGTTTTCCGTTCTGCACAAGAGGGCTTCCACTCATTCCGGGTACGATTCCTCCCGTTTTCTCCAACAGTTCTTCGTCTGTAATCTCTATGATGACTCCCTGCACTTCCGGTGCACTTTGCACATCGGCCCGCAGTATCCGGCATCTATAGGGCAGTGGGTGTTCCCCTTCCAACGTTACATACAGGGTAGCTTCTCCGGTATGCACTTCTCCTGGCTGCGCAATGGGCAGATTGGTACTGCCGGATATACCTGCAAGTAATGTGCCTTCTATCCCAAATACGGTGTTTTTTTCTATGCTGCCCACAGCGTCCCCTTCATGAAGGGAAAACGCTCCAACCAGCTCTCCCACCTGTCCGGGCGTCCCCTTAACGGTACGGAGCACTTTTGCTTTGGTCACATAGCCGTGCCCCCGTTCCAGCGTAGCTCCCGTATCTATATCTGCAATAGGATGCCCCAGTGCACAAAATTTGCCTCCCTTTATAAACGACAGCGTCCCGATCCCGGAGGTGGAATCCCGTACATACGCACCCAACCGCCAACAACCGGTATTTTGCTCCAGCGCCGGCTGCACCTGTACTTGAAAGGCCTCTCCCTCCCGCAGACAGGTAAGAAGGCAGCTTGTTTCCCCCATATGAGTTTGAAAGTCTGCAGCGTCCTGTATTTCCTTTCCGTTTACTGCCAGAATGGTATCCCCTTCCTTAAGTCCTGCGCTGCTGGCCGGCGCGAGTCTCCCATCCTTTGTTTCTACGCCGGCAAAACCGACTACCTGCACGCCCTTTGTATGCAGAACTATTCCCAGTGCTTCCCCTCCCAACGTTACCAGTGTGCCTGTTGTGGCCTGCTCAATCGTTCTCAGGGGTATGATACCAAACAATGAAACGGTGTATTGTGTCCCCAGAGAAGCATCCTTGCTTTTTCGTACATAAGCAGCCCCGCCATTCTGTTTTATGCTGCATAGCAAGGCGCCCTGACTATCCGGTTCCTCCACGATTTGGGGCATAGCACGCAAGCGGAGCATTCCGGGGGAAAAATACCAGCCAAATATTGCCGCTGCCGCTCCCGCAGCTGCCCAGAGTTTTATGCTTTTTTTCATACACGCCTCCCGGATCTACTTTAGTATTAGTACTTTGCCCCGGAAGCCGCTGATCTATCCTTTTTATATGTGAAGACAGCAACGATCTGTTCTTCTCTGTTTTACCGCTGGTCTGTTCTATGTTATCCCGGGTATTAACGATGGTTCGTTCTTTTTATGAGAATTAAACATATTGTGGTTTATCTTTTACGTTGAAAGGCGATTTGTGGACGCACGTTTCGTCGGCTCTGTTGACGGAACTCTGCGAGCCGTCGCCCCGCAGACATGCTGCAAGGCCCGCAGTAAGCTCAACCGCTGAATACCGCTCTACTGATGTGCCTTGCCAGAGCACGTCTCATATTCTTTTTGACGGATCTCTTTTTTACCGACATACCGTACATTTACTTTGTCGTGAGCCTTACATCGTTTTCTCTTCTCCTATTCGGTTCAACAAAAAAAGACCTCCGGATCTCTCCGCAGATCTTTTTGCATTTATTCGGTTGTTGGTTCTCAGATCAGCTCCAGCACTACCATGGGAGCGGCATCGCCACGGCGAGCGCCCAGCTTATATATCCGGGTATAACCGCCCTTCATGCCTTCCTGAATGCGTGCATCGTACTTGGGAGCCAGATCACGGAACAGCTTCTCCACAACGGGATGTGCACGATCCTTGGTGCGCTCCTTGTACGCGCTCTTGCGCTCCTTAGCCTTCTTGAGCTCGGGCACGTCATACAGATACGCCATGATCTGACGGCGGGCATGGAGCTTGGAAGGAAGATCCTGCACCTTCTCCACCTTGGAGACCTGGCCCTTCTCGTTCATGACGTCCTTTTCCACGGTCTCAGAGTTCTTGTACTCGCGAACCGCCAGAGTGATCATCTTCTCGGCGATGCTGCGGACTTCCTTGGCTCTGGTTTCGGTGGTGACGATCTTGCCGTTCCAAATAAGGGCGGTGGTCAGGTTTCTGAGCATTGCAACACGCTGGTCAGTGGGTTTTCCCAGTTTCCGGTTTGCCATTGTTGCTTCCTCCTATCAATCTTCATTCGTGCGCAGGGAAAGACCCAACTGCGCCAGTTTTTGCTGCACTTCTTCAAGAGATTTCCGGCCCAGATTGCGAACCTTCATCATCTCATCCTCATCCCGCTGCACCAACTCGTCTACGGTGTTGATGCCGGCACGCTTGAGGCAGTTGTAGGAGCGGACGGAAAGATCCAGATCCTCGATATTCATCTCCAAGATCTTCTCCTTCTTGCTCTCCTCCTTCTCCACCAAGATCTCCACGCCCTGTACCTGATCGGTCAGGTTGATAAAGAGCATCAGATGCTCCGTAAGGATCTTGGCGGCAAGAGAAGCGGCTTCCTCAGGCTTAATGCTGCCGTTGGTCCAGATCTCCAAAGTGAGCTTGTCAAAATCGGTGATCTGGCCTACACGGGTATTTTCCACGGTGAAATTCACCTTGGTGATGGGGGTGTAGATGGAGTCTACAGCAATCTCGCCGATGGGCATGTCGGGCCGCTTGTTGCGGTCGGCCACCACATACCCGCGGCCATGGTCCAGCATGATCTCCATATGGAGCTTCCCGTTTTCATCCAGCGTAGCAAGATGCAAATCGGGGTTGATGATCTCAACATCCGAATCGGGCAGAATATCGCCTGCCTTTACTTCACACTCGCCTGCAGCGTCAATGATGACCTTCTTGGGGCCGGGGCAGTGGAGCTTGCAGATCAGTTCCTTAATGTTCAGGATGATCTCAGTCACGTCCTCCTTGACGCCTTCTATAGTGGAAAACTCATGCAGCACACCATCAATGCGGATGGAAGTAGCTGCTACGCCCGGAAGGCTGGAAAGCAGCACCCGGCGCATGGAATTCCCCAGGGTAGTGCCGAATCCGCGCTCAAGAGGCTCCACGACGAACTTGCCGTAATTCTCCGTAATCTCCACGCATTCGAGTTTGGGCTTTTCGATTTCCAACATAAATTACCCTCCTTCGGTGATGTTGCTAATGATTGGTCACGTAGATTACCTGGAGTAGTACTCGACGATGAGGTGCTCCTCGATGGTCAGGTCGATATCCTCTCTCTTGGGCAGTGCTACCACTTTACCGGTGAGATTCTCGGCGTCCAGCTCCAGCCATTCGGATACGGTGCGCTTGGCGCCCTGCTCCTTCAGGGTGGCGAAGAAGGGGATCTCACGGCTCTTTTCCTTTACGGCGATCACATCGCCGACCTTCACCTGGTAAGAGGGAATGTCTACCTTCTTGCCGTTTACGGTGAAGTGGCCATGGGTGACCAGCTGGCGGGCCATGGGGCGGCTCTCGCCCATGTTCAGGCGGTAGACCACGTTGTCAAGACGGGTCTCCAGCAGCTGGAGCATGTTGTCACCGGTAACGCCGCGCATGTTGGCGGCCTTCAGATAGTAATCATGGAACTGGTTCTCCAGCACGCCATAGGCCCGGCGGACCTTCTGCTTCTCGCGCAGCTGGATACCGTATTCAGACTGCTTTTTGCGGCCCTGACCGTGCATCCCCGGTGGGGTGTGGCGAACGGTCATCGCGCACTTCTCGCTGTAGCAGCGATCGCCCTTGAGAAAGAGCTTGCAGCCTTCCCGGCGGCACTGCCGGCAAACGGAATCAGTATATCTAGCCATTGTTTGTTACCCTCCTTACACTCTTCTGCGCTTGGGCGGACGGCAGCCATTGTGGGGGATGGGGGTGACGTCTTTGATCATGTTGATCTCCAGCCCTGCGGTCTGCAGTGCCCGGATAGCGGCTTCACGGCCGGAGCCGGGGCCCTTCACGTACACCTCAACAGTCTTAAGACCATGCTCCATGGCCGCCTTGGCAGCGGTCTCGGAAGCCATCTGGGCAGCAAAGGGAGTGGACTTACGGGAACCCCGGAAGTTCAGAGAACCTGCGCTGGACCATGCGATGGCATTGCCCTGCATATCGGTGATGGTCACCAAAGTGTTGTTGAAGGAGGAGCGGATATGGGCCTGGCCACGGTCGATATTCTTCTTCTCACGGCGCTTGCGGGCAACGACTTTTTTCATTTTGGTTGCTTTAGCCATTTATTCTTCCTCCCTTATTTTTTCTTACCGCCCTGGGTGCGCTTGGGCCCCTTGCGGGTACGGGCGTTCTGCTTAGTGCTCTGGCCGCGGACGGGCAGCCCCTTGCGGTGACGAACACCCCTGTAGCAGCCGATCTCGATCAGCCGCTTAATGTTCATGGAGGTTTCGCGGCGAAGATCGCCCTCTACCTTCACGTGATGGTCGATGTACTCTCTGAGCTTGTTGACATCGTTTTCCGTAAGATCGCGAACGCGAACATCAGCATCCACACCGGTAGCAGCCAGGATCTCCTTGGAGATGGAGGGGCCGATGCCGTAAATATAGGTCAAGCCGATCTCAATTCGCTTGTCTCTCGGAAGGTCTACGCCAGCAATACGTGCCATATGGTTTTCATACCTCCGTTAAAAATTCACTCTTTTGTATCTATATATGCTTGCGGGAAGCGCCCCCTTTCGGGCTGCGCCAGCCGCCCCGCAAGTACTCTTTCGCAAACGAATTTGCTTAGCCCTGACGCTGCTTGTGCTTGGGGTTCTCGCAGATGACCATGATGCGGCCTTTGCGCTTGATGATCTTGCACTTCTCGCAAATCGGTTTCACAGAGGGTCTTACTTTCATTTTTATATCTCCTTAAACGTAGTAGAAATTCTTGCTGAAGCTGACTTTCTTTTAGTTCTTGGCGCGCCAGGTGATGCGCCCCCGGGACAGATCGTACATGGACAGTTCCACGGTTACCTTGTCTCCCGGCAGGATCCGGATGTAGTTCATACGGAGTTTGCCGGAAATGGTGGCCAGGATCTTATGTCCGTTCTGGAGAGTAACCTCGAACATCGCGTTGGGGTATGCGTCGGTCACAACGCCTTCTACTTCAAAAACATCCTGTTTGGACAAGCTTAACCTCCTTCATAGGTGTCCTTTCGGTCCTGCCGTGTCTGCGCTTCCACCCATTTCAGGTGGCGGCGTATATCCGCATTCTGGACCGTTTCGCCCTGTGCCAGGGCCTTCATGCTGACGTCTATCCTCGTGGGATAAAGCATCAGGTGCATCCACTTTTTCTTCTTGGGCTTCTCCAGTGGCCTTGTCTTGCCGTCGGTCAAAAGGGCAACTCCCTCTTCCGGCACGGAAAGGATCACCATGGCCAGGCCTTTATCATGACCGGCTCTGGATACCGCAACATCTCCTGCTTTCGGCTCCCGGATCATGCTTCCTCCTCATAAAAGGTGGTCATGATGGGGTCTCCGTCGGTGATGAGAATGGTGTTCTCATAATGGGCGGAGGGCAGGCCGTCCTCGGTTTCCACCGTCCAGCCATCGCTGAGCTGGCGAACCTTCCAGGTACCCATGTTGATCATGGGCTCCACGGCAATGGCCATACCGGCACGAAGCCTGAGCCTTGCCCTGGGAGAATAGTAATTAGGCACTTCCGGGTCTTCGTGCATGTTCCGCCCGATCCCATGGCCTACATAGTCCCGTACCACGCCGTAGCCGTTGGCCTCTGCATGGGTCTGCACCGCCGTACCAATATCGCTGAGCCTGTATCCTTCCCGGCAGTATTTTATCGCTTCAAAGAAGCATTCCCGGGTGACCTGCACCAGCTTGCGGGCCTTCTCATCCACGTTTCCGCAAAGGAAAGTCCTGGCTGCGTCTCCAACGAATCCGTCCAGAGTGGCGCCTGTATCACAGCTTACAATGTCGCCCTCCTTCAGCTTCCGGTTCCCGGGAATCCCGTGAATGACCTGGTTGTTGAGGGAGATGCATACACTGGCAGGATATCCGCCGTATCCCAGAAAGGTGGGGACTGCGCCGCAGCTTATAATATATGCATGAGCCAGCCGATCCAGTTCTTTGGTGGTGATCCCCGGGTGGATATTTTCGCCCAGGAGCTTTAATGTCCCGGCTACCACCCGGCCCGCCGCTTCCATTTTTTTGAATTCGGCAGGTGTCTTGATGTTGATCATGCTTCCAGCTCCCGCCGGATCTCTCCGGCTACCTGCTCTACAGCCTGATCTCCGTTGACCCGGCGCAGGGTGCCTTTCTCTTTGTAGTAGGTAATGAGAGGTTCCGTCTTCTTTTCATACTGGCGCAGGCGTACCTCTACGGTTTCCGGCTTATCATCCTCCCTCTGATACAGGGTACCGCCGCAATGGCCGCACTTTGGATCGGAGTAAGTGGATACATGATAGGCGGCGCCGCAATCGGGGCACATCCGCCGGCCGGTGATCCGGTCCAGCAGCCTTTCGAAGGGCACATCGATGTCGATCACATAATCGATATCGGTGAACGTCTCCAGAGCCTGAGCCTGTGCAATGGTTCTGGGGAAACCGTCCAGGAGGAAGCCGTTTTTGCAATCCTCCTGGGCGATACGGTTCTTGACCATGCCAACGATGACGGAATCGGGGACAAGCTCCCCTTTATCCATGTATGCCTGGGCCTCGCGGCCAAGGGAGGTTCCTTCGCGGATCTCTGAGCGCAGCATATCTCCGGTAGAGATGTGTGCTATGCCGTAATGCTCGGCCACTCCCATAGCCTGGGTGCCTTTGCCCGCTCCCGGCGGGCCCAAGAATATCAGCTTCATACGCTTTCCCTTAGTTCAGGAAACCCTTGTAATGCCGCATGAGCATCTGGGCTTCCAGCTGTTCCGTAGTTTCCATAGCCACGCTGACCATAATGAGCACGCTGGTGGCACCAAACATGCTGGTAACGTGGAGGCTGTTCAGGATAACAGTGGGAATGATGGCGATAATGGCGAGATATAGCGAACCGAACAGGGTCAGACGGTTGCTGATCTTACCCAAGTACTCCCCGGTGGGCTTGCCCGGACGAATACCGGGGATAAAGCCGCCGTTTTGCTGCAGGTTCTTGCTCATCTCCACCGGATTGAAGGTGATGGAGGAGTAGAAGTACCCGAAGGCAATGATGAGCACAAAGTATACCAGATAGTAGGGCACGGGCACCGCTGCGCTGGAGCTCATGTACTTCTCCCACCAGGTGGCAAAGCCGGAGCCGGGGAAGAACTGCAGGATCATGGTGGGAACCTGTATCAGCGTCATGGCAAAGATCAGCGGCAGTACGCCGTTGGCGTTGGCCTTCATGGGCAGATAGGTGCTCTGTCCGCCGTACATCTTACGGCCTACCACACGCTTGGCATACATGATGGGGATCTTCCGCTCAGCCTTTTCGATCATGACCACGAAGGTGATCATGGCAACGATCAAAACCAGAGACACGAAGAACTGCCAGATCTGAACGCCGGTGAACAGCAGCCGGAAGCGCTCGACGATAAACTCGGGCACTCTGCTTATGATGGAAGCAAAGATCAGCATGGAGGTACCGTTGCCGATGCCCTTTTCGGTGATCCTCTCACCCAGCCACATAAGGAAGGCCGTACCTGCGGCGCTGGTGACGCAAATGGTCACATAGCTCCACCACCGGGGTTCCCCAGTGACGATATTGCTGCCGTAAGTCACAATGATGCCAAAGGACTGAACAAGCGCCAGACCTACACCTACATACCGGGTGATCTTCTCGATCTTCTTGCGGCCGTCTTCTTCCTTGCTCATCTTCTCCAGAGTGGGAATGGCAATGGCCAGCAGCTGCATGATGATGGAAGCCGTGATGTAGGGGGAGATACCCATGGCAAACACGGTGAACTGAGACAGTGCAGAGCCGGAAAGCAGGCTCATGAAATCAAAGAGCGCAAGCCCTTCGATCTGCTTGGCCCAGGCCGCGGCATCAACGCCGGGGATTGGGATTGCACTGCCAAGACGGTAGATCACCAGAAGAAGAAGGGTGAACAGTATCTTCTTCCGCAGATCCTTGATCTTGAAGGCGTTGATGAACGTGGTAAACATTACAGCACCTCAACACTTCCGCCTGCGGCCTGGATAGCAGCTTCAGCGGACTTGGTGAACTTGGCTGCCTTTACGGTAAGCTTCTTGGTCAGCTCACCGTTGCCCAGTACCTTAAGGCCGTCCTTTTCGATCTTGCTGATGATGCCGCGATCCTTGAGCAGCTCAGCAGTCACTTCAGTGCCGTCCTCCAACTTGTTCAGGTCGGAAATATTGATGATGGTGTATTCCTTGGCGTAGATATTGCAGAAACCGCGCTTGGGCAGACGGCGAGCCAGAGGCATCTGACCGCCTTCAAAGCCGTTCTTCTTGCTGCCGCTGCGGGCCTTCTGGCCTTTATGACCCTTTGCAGAGGTCTTGCCGAGGCCGCTGCCGACGCCGCGGCCTACCCGCTTGGGGGCCTTTACGGAACCGGCTGCAGGCTGTAATTCATGAAGCTTCATACCTGTACCCTCCTTATGCTTCTTCGACCTTCACCAGGTGCTTTACCTTGAAGATCTGGCCACGGATGCAGGCATTATCGGGCTTTTCCACGGTCTGGTTGAGCTTGCGCAGACCCAGTGCCTTTACGGTGTCCTGCTGATCCTTGAGGCTGGAGATGGGGCTCTTGACCAACGTGATTTTCAACATAGCCAGAAACCTCCTTAGTTGAGAATTTCATCCACGGACTTACCGCGGAGAGCAGCGATCTGCTCAACGGTGCGAAGCTGGGAAAGACCGTCCAAAGTGGCCTTTACGCAGTTGCTGGGGTTGTTGGAACCGTAGGACTTGGTGCGGATATCCTTGATACCTGCCATTTCCAGTACCGCACGGACGGGGCCGCCTGCGATAACGCCGGTACCTTCTTCAGCGGGGAGCATGCGCACATGGCCCTTGCCAAACTTGCCCTCGACCTCGTGGGGGATGCTGGTGCCTACCAGGGGGATCTCGATCATGTGACGCTTTGCGTCCTCAACGCCCTTACGGACGGCTTCGGGAATCTCCACGGCCTTGCCCAGGCCCACGCCTACCTTGCCTTTTTCGTTGCCCACTACCATCAGTGCGGTGAACCGGAAGTTCTTACCGCCCTTGACGACCTTGGCAACACGGTTGATGTAAACCAGGCGCTCTTTGTATTCGGAGACTTCTTTTTCGAACTTTCTGTCGTTACGCATGTTGTTTCCTCCTTAAAAGTCCAGGCCGGCTTCTCTTGCGCCCTGAGCCAGGGACGCCACCCGGCCGGTGTAGAGGTAACCGCCGCGATCGAAGACCACCTGCTTGACGCCCTTCTCCAGAGCGCGCTTACCTACTACGCTGCCTACGATCTTTGCAGCGTCTTTCTTGTTCTTGCCTTCCAGCTGCGCCTTTACTTCAGCATCCAGAGTGGAAGCGGAAGCCAGGGTGCTGCCATGGATATCATCGATGACCTGCGCATAGATGTGATTGGTGCTGCGATAGACATTCAGGCGGGGACGCTCAGTGGTCCCGTTGATGTCTCTGCGCTGCCGATGATGACGGACCTTACGAACCGCATTCTTATCGATCTTTGAAAACATCCTTTAACTCTCCTTCCTCTCTTACTTCTTACCGGCCTTGCCTTCCTTACGGCGGACCACTTCGCCCTCATAACGGACGCCCTTGCCCTTATAAGGCTCGGGTTTACGGGTCTCCCGGATGTTGGCGGCCACCTGACCCACGACCTGCTTGTCAATACCCTTGACAATGACCTTGGTGGGAGCAGGCACTACGTAGCTCACATCGTTGGTAGCCTTGAACTCGATGGGATGAGAATAACCCAGGTTCAAAACCAGCGTGGTGCCCTGAAGCTGGGCCCTGTAACCGGTACCCACGATCTCCAGGTGTTTCTCAAAGCCCTTGGTCACGCCCACTACCATGTTGTGGATGAGGCTGCGGGTGAGGCCGTGGAGAGCACGGTTCTCTTTTGCGTCGTCGGGACGCTTAACGGTCAGAACGCCATTGTCCTGCTCGATAAGCATATGGGGGTGCATCTGCTGTGACAGCGTGCCCTTGGGGCCCTTCACGGTCACAACATTGTTGTCGTCAACCGTGATTGTCACTCCGGCGTCAATGTGCACCGGAAGTTTTCCGATTCGAGACATTGTAAATCCTCCTGTTTATCTTACCAGACGTAAGCGAGCACTTCGCCGCCAACGCCGAGCTTGCGTGCTTCCCGGTCGGTCATGATGCCGCGGGAGGTGGACAGAATGGCGATACCCATGCCGTTGAGCACCTTGGGGATCTCATCCTTGCGGGCATATACCCGCAGGCCGGGACGGGAGATACGCTTGATGCCCACGATGACCCGCTGCTTGTTGGGGCCATACTTGAGCTTGATGCGCAGAGTCTTGGCGAGGCCTTCCTCTACGATGGCATACTCCTTGATGTAGCCTTCCTCTACCAGGATATCGGCAATAGCCTTCTTGATGGTGGAGCAGGGAACGTCTACGGTGTCATGCTTGGCGATCAGGGCATTGCGGATCCTGGTCAGCATATCTGCGATAGTATCAGTCATGTTTGTTCTCCTCTCTTACCAGCTGGCCTTGCGGACGCCGGGAATGTTGCCGGCATATGCTTCGTTGCGGAAGCAGATACGGCAGATGCCATACTTGCGGAGCACGGAATGGGGACGGCCGCAGATACGGCAGCGGGTGTAAGCGCGGGTGCTGTACTTGGGAGCAGCCTGCTGCTTCAATTTCTTGCTCAACTTTGCCATAAAAGCTCCTCCTTAGTCCTGGCTGAAGGGCATGCCCATGAATGCGAGCAGAGCCTTCGCTTCTTCATCGGTCTTGGCGCTGGTAACGAACACGATGTTCATGCCGCGCACCTTATCCACATCGTCATAGTTGATCTCGGGGAAGATCAGCTGTTCCTTAACGCCCATGGCATAGTTGCCGCGGCCATCAAAGGACTTGCCGGAAACACCGCGGAAGTCGCGGACCCGGGGCAGAACGATGTTCATCAGTTTATCTGCGAAGTAGTACATTCTGTCGCCGCGGAGAGTGACCTTGGCGCCAATGTTCATGCCTTCACGGACCTTGAAGTTAGCCACGGATTTGCGGGCCTTGGTCACGATGACCTTCTGGCCGGCAATGGCGGTGAGCTGCTCAACGGCAGTCTCGATGGCCTTGGGGTTTTCCTTATCGGAGCCCAAACCCATGTTGAGGATGATCTTCTCCAGCTTGGGGATGGTCATCACGTTCTCATACTGGAACTTTTCCTTCAGGGCAGGAACCACTTCCTCCCGGTATTTGACCTTCAGACGGGGTTCGCCGGAAAAGGGCTTTGCAGCGGCAGCAGCCTTCTTGGACTTGGCGGGCTGTTCTACGTTCTTCTTAGCCATTTATGTTCTCTCCTTCCGTCTTAGTCAATCTGCTTGCCGCACTGCTTGCAGACACGAACGCTCTTTTTCTTGCCGTTAACTTCCACGATCTGATGGGCTACACGGGTAGGCATCTTGCAGCTGGGGCATACCAGCTGTACGTTGGAAACATGGATGGAACCGGCCTGCTCGATACGGCCGCCGGCTTCGCCCTGACGGCGGGGCTTTACATGGCGGGTGACCATGTTGCAGTCTTCCACGATGACGCGCTCTTTTTCAGGCATAGCGGTGAGGATCTTGCCTTCCTTGCCCGAATCTTTACCGGAGATGATGCGGACCTTATCGCCCTTTCTGACATTCAGCTTGTTCATCTCTTCCTCCTTACAATACTTCGGGTGCCAGTGAGACGATCTTCATGTAATCCTTCTCACGAAGCTCTCTGGCCACGGGCCCAAAGATACGGGTGCCCTTGGGCTGCTTCTGATCGTTGATGATAACGCAGGCGTTATCGTCAAAGCGGATATGGCTCCCATCGGGACGGCTGGTCTCGGCTACGGTGCGGACGACCACGGCCCGGACCACGTCCTTCTTCTTTACTGCGCCGCCGGGGGTAGCAGTCTTAACGGCTGCCACGATCACATCGCCGATGCGGGCGACCTTACGGCCGGAACCGCCCAGAACCCGGATGCACATGACTTCCTTAGCGCCGGAGTTGTCGGCGACCTTCAATCTGGTTTGAGGCTGAATCATACTTTACCTCCCCTTACTTCGCCTTCTCGATGATTTCCACCACGCGCCAGCGCTTATCCTTGGAAATCGGGCGAGTCTCCATAATACGAACGGTGTCGCCAATGCCGCACTGATTTTCTTCATCATGGGCCTTGAACTTCCGGGTACGATTTACCATCTTGCCGTAGAGGGGATGGCGTACCTTAGTGGAAATAGCGACGACAACGGTCTTATCCATCTTATCGCTGACAACGACGCCGGTACGGGTCTTGCGATATCCTCTGATGATCTCTTCCATTGCTTACTCCCTTCTTACTCGGCTTTTGCAGCCATCTCACGCTGACGGAGAATGGTCTTGATCCGTGCGATGTCCTTCTTGCATGCGCCGATCCGGCTGGGGTTGCTGATCTGACCGGTCACTACCTGGAAGCGCAGATTGAACAGTTCAGCTTTGAGATCCTTCTCCTGCTTTTCCAGCTCTTCCACGGACATATTTCTCAAATTTTCAGCCTTCATGCTTCTGCTCCTTCCTTAGCCTCTTCCCGCTTTACGATCTTGCAGGTTACGGGCAGCTTGTGGGAGGCCAAACGCAATGCTTCCTTAGCAGTTGCTTCGTCTACGCCGGCGATCTCAAACATCACGCGGCCGGGCTTGACGACGGCCACCCAGTATTCGGGGGAACCTTTACCGGAGCCCATTCGGGTTTCGGCGGGCTTTTCGGTAACGGGCTTATCGGGGAAGATCTTGATCCAAACCTGGCCGCCACGCTTGATATAACGGGTCATGGCGATACGGGCGGCTTCGATCTGCTGGCTGGTGATCCAGCTGGGCTGGGTAGATACCAGGCCGAATTCGCCGTAGGTCACGGTGTTGCCCCGGTGGGCAGAACCCTTCATTCTTCCGCGAAACACTTTACGGTGCTTAACTCTCTTAGGCATCAACATGGTTATCTGCCTCCTTCCTTACGCTTGCCAAGGACTTCGCCCTTGTAGATCCAGACCTTTACGCCGATGCGGCCGTAAGTGGTGTGGGCTTCTGCAAAGCCGTAGTGAATGTCGGCGCGCATGGTCTGCAGGGGGATGGAACCATCGTGGTATCCTTCGGTACGGGCGATCTCAGCGCCGCCAAGACGGCCGGAGCAGCTGAGCTTGATACCCTTTACGCTGGGACGGCTCATGGCGCGGCTCATGGTCTGCTTCATGGCCCGTCGGAAGGAGATACGCTTTTCCAGCTGAGCGGCGATGTTTTCGGCTACCAGCTGTGCATCGGCATCAGGATCCCGGATCTCCATGATATTCACGTTGACGGGCTTGCCGATCTCCTTGGCGATGTCGGCCTTGATGGCGTCGATGCCTGCGCCGCCTTTACCGATCAGCATGCCGGGGCGGGCGGTATAGATGCTCACGGAGATCTTGCCGGCCGCACGGTCGATGACGATGCGGGAAATGCTGGCCGCATAGTACTTTTCCTTAACGAACTTGCGGATCTTGTGGTCCTCTACGAGGAAATCTGCGAAGTCCTTCTTCTGCGCATACCAGCGGGTGTTCCAATCTCTGATAACGCCGATACGGAAACCGTTGGGATTTACTTTCTGACCCATATTTTCCTCCTTACTTGGCCTGATCCAGGACGATGGTGATGTGGCTGGTCCGCTTCATGATGGGGGAGGCGGAACCACGGGCACGGGCGCGGAAGCGCTTGAGGGTGGGGCCCTGGTTGGCGTACACCTCTGCCACGTACAGATCGTCACGGTTGAGCTCCAGGTTGTTTTCCGCATTGGCAATGGCGGAGTTCAGGAGCTTGAGGACGGGCTCGCAGGCAGCTTTGGGCGCATAAGTCAGGATACCGATGGCTTCCTTGACGCTCTTGCCCCGGATCATGTCTACCACGATCTTGCACTTGCGGGTGGAAATACGGATGTAACGAGCCGTTGCATGGGGCCGCTTGTCAGCATGCTCTCTGCGATAGGCGCTCTTGGTCTTGCTTCTAGTTGCCATAGTCTCCTCCTTACTTGGCGCCGCTGGACTTCTCGGAACCCCTGTGGCCCCGGAAGGTGCGGGTAGGCGCGAACTCGCCCAGCTTGTGACCGACCATCTCTTCGGTAACATACACGGGAACGTGCTTCCGCCCGTCGTGTACGGCGATGGTGTGGCCTACGAACTCAGGGAAAATCGTGGAGGCACGGGACCAGGTTTTCACCACGGTCTTCTTGCCGCTCTCATTCATAGCTGCAATGCGGGCGTACAAGGCTTCATTTACAAACGGTCCTTTTTTAACCGATCTGCTCATTTGCTAACTCCTTTCCCATTACTTACCGCTGTTCCTGCGGCGAACGATGTACTTATCGCTCTTGTTCTTGGTCTTCCTGGTCTTATAACCCAGTGCGGGCTTGCCCCAGGGGGTAACAGGGCCGGGACGGCCGATGGGGGATTTGCCCTCGCCGCCGCCGTGGGGATGGTCGCAGGGGTTCATGACGGAGCCGCGGACGGTGGGACGAATGCCCATGTGACGGGTCCGGCCGGCCTTACCGATCATGATGTTCTGGTGATCCAGATTGCCCACGGTGCCGATGGTGGCGCGGGCCTTCAGGGGGATCATACGAACTTCGCCGCTGGGAAGACGGAGCTGTGCATAGTTGCCTTCCTTAGCCATGAGCTGTGCAGCATTGCCTGCGGAGCGAACCAGCTGGGCGCCCTTGCCGGGAACCAGCTCCACGCAGTGCACCATGGTGCCTACGGGGATCTTCTCGATGGGCAGGCAGTTGCCGACTTTGATATCAGCCTCGGCGCCGGAATAAAGCACGTCGCCGACCTTCAGGCCCAGAGGAGCGATGATGTAGCGCTTTTCACCGTCTGCATAGTGGAGCAGTGCGATGTTGGCGGAACGGTTGGGGTCATACTCAATGGAGAACACCTTGCCGGGCACGCCGTCCTTGTTGCGCTTGAAGTCCACAATGCGGTACTTGCGCTTTGCGCCGCCGCCCTGATGCCGGACGGTGATGCGGCCGGAGAAGTTGCGGCCCGCATTTTTGCGCATATCGGTGAGCAGGGATCTTTCGGGAGTAGTCCGGGTGATCTCTTCAAAGGCAGAGACGGTCATGCCTCTCTGGCCGGGAGTGGTGGGGTTGATCTTGCGAATTGCCATGGTGTTCCTCCTTACTGGGCGATGCCGTCGAAGAGCTCGATGCCCTTGGAATCGCCGGTCAGCTTTACATAAGCCTTCTTGGTGGAAGCCCGGCGGCCCTCATAACGGCCCTGGCGCTTCATCTTGCCCAGCTTGTTAACGGTGTGTACGCTCTGGACCTTTACGCCGAAGATCTCTTCTACGGCCTTGCGGATCTCAACCTTGTTGGCAGTCTTGGCTACTTCAAAGGTGTAAACACGGTGGGCGATGTAATCATAGCTCTTCTCGGTGAGGATAGGAGCCTTGACGATGTCGTATGCAGCCTTCATCAGACGTACACCTCCTCAATCTTTGCAACGGAATCCTTGGTGAGGATCAGTTTCTTATACTTCAGGATCTCATAGGTATTGAGAGTGCCCACCAGAGTGGTCTTGACGCCGGGGATGTTGGCGGCGGCACGCTCTACCTTCTCGTCGCTCTCAGGGAGGACGATGAGGGCCTTCTGGGTATCAACGGCCTTGAGGACCTTGACCATTTCCTTGGTCTTAGGAGCTTCAATGTTCAGAGCATCGAACACGATGAGCTCGCTGTCGGCGACCTTGGCGGACAGGGCGGACTTGAGGGCCAGACGGCGGACCTTGCGGTTCACCTGCTTGGTGTAATCACGGGGTTTGGGAGCGAAAACTACGCCGCCGTGAGTCCACTGAGGCGCACGGGTGGAACCCTGACGGGCCCGGCCGGTGCCCTTCTGACGGTAAGGCTTTTTGCCGCCGCCGGAGACTTCGCTGCGGGTCTTGGCGCTCTGGGTGCCCTGGCGGCAGTTGGCCAGATGGGCCACTACTACCTGGTGGAGAGCGAACTGGTTGACGGGCTGACCAAAGACGTTTTCGGAAAGCTCGATATCGCCGATCACCTGGCCGTTAATATCGTACAATGCAACTTTAGGCATGTTTTCTTTCCTCCTTACTTAACAGTGCTCTTGACGGTGACCATGGTGCCCTTGGCGCCGGGGATGGCACCCTTGATGAGCAGCAGGTTCCGCTGGGCGTCCACCTTGACCACTTCCAGATTCTGGACGGTAATGGTTTCGGAGCCCATATGACCGGGGAGGCGCTTGGTCTTAAAGACCTCGCCGGGATAGGTGCAGGCGCCCATGGAGCCGGCCACCCGGTAGGAGTGGGAACCGTGGGTCTTGCGGCCGCGGGACTGGTTCCAGCGCTTGATGTTGCCTTCGAAGCCCTTGCCCTTGGAACGGCCGGTGACATCCACCTTCTCACCCTCGGCGAATACGTCGCAGGTGATCTTCTGGCCCACTTCATAGGAAGCGGCGTCTTCGAGACGGAACTCTCTCAGATAACGCATGGGCTTGATGTCGGCCTTGGCGAAATGGCCCTTCTGAGGCTTGTTGGCAAGTTTGTCGCGAAGCTCGCAGAAACCAACCTGCACAGCATCGTAGCCTTCCTTGGCAACGGTTTTCTTCTGGACGACGGGGCACGGACCGGCTTCGACGACAGTGACGGGAATCATGGTACCGTCAGCCCGGAAGAGCTGCGTCATACCGATCTTCTTGCCCAAAATGGCTTTCTTCATTGGTTCATACCTCCGTTTGGTTACAGCTTGATCTCGATATCCACACCGGCGGGAAGATCCAGCTTCATCAGGGCATCAACAGTCTTGGCAGAGGGCTGCATGATGTCGATAAGCCGCTTGTGGGTGCGCGTCTCGAACTGCTCACGAGAGTCCTTGTACTTATGTACGGCCCGGAGGATCGTGACGATCTCCTTCTCGGTGGGCAGGGGGATGGGGCCGGAAACCTGGGCACCGGTTCTGCGGGCGGTGTCCACGATCTTCTCGGCGCTCTGGTCCACAAGACTGTGCTCGTAGCCCTTCAGCTTGATGCGGATTCTCTGGTTTGCCATATTATTTCTCTCCTTCTAAAATTTTTTCGGGCAGTACACGGTGCCGTGTGTTTCCAATCTCTTTATTTGCGCGTGGCCTTTCGGCCACACATTTTGGATCTTACAGCCCGCTATTTTTGCCCCGCCTCATTTTCAAGGCGTTGGTCCGGCAGAAATTACCCGGATGGCAGCCGGCAACCTCCTGCCTGAACCGGCGCAAGGCCATAGTTCCCCTATGGATACTTGCACACGAACGTTTTTATTATAGGGCATCCTTCTTCGGAATGCAAGTGTTTTTTTCAGATTTTTTTGTGTTTTTCTGTTGTTTTTGTTTTTTCTTTTTCTGTGCTTTATCCTGTGGTATGCTACCGGCGTATCCTCTATATATGGGGTAAACGGCGGCCCTTCACTATTGTGCAGAATAAGTCGGGCAGCGGAATGGTGTTTTTGCTATACTCTTTTTGCAGCAGAAAAAAGAACGGAAAGGAGACCCTTTATGAACGGATGGACGGAAGGCCTTGCCCGGGCCATGGCCTACCTGGAAGCACACCTGACGGAGGATCTGGATCCCCAGATATTGGCTGCACAGGCATATGTATCTCCCTTTTATTTTCAAAAGATCTTTCATGTGCTTTGCGGAATGACCCTCGGAGAGTATATCCGGGGTCGCCGGCTGACTCTTGCCGCGCAGGAGCTTTCCGTAGGAAGCGCCCGGGTCATGGATCTGGCTTTGAAATACGGCTACGATTCCCCGGACAGTTTTGCCCGGGCCTTTACCCGCTTTCACGGCATATCTCCTTCCGCTGCCCGCGAAAAAGGGGTCTCTCTACGTGCTTTGGCTCCGCTGCAAATAAAAGTAACTTTGGAGGGTGGCACCATGCTGGAATACCGTATTGAAGAAAAAGATGCATTCACCGTGATGGGCAAGCTGACTCGTTTTGACTGTGAGACCAGTTATCAGGAGATTCCCCGCTTCTGGGATGCGCATTACCAGAGCGGCGGCGGGAAGATCGTCTGCGGCGCCTTTAGCCTTTGCCTGGATGGGGACGGCCGCAGCTTTGATTATATGATCGCCGATCTTTATACCCCTTGGAAGCCTGTTTCCCAGGGATATGTGACCCGTATCATTCCCGGAGGCACCTGGGCCGTGTTCCCCTGCCGGGGTCCTTTGCCCCGGACACTGCAAAGTGTGAACACTGCCATCTGGTCCCAGTGGCTCCCGGCGCTGAAGGGATGCAGGCTCCGGGGCAGCTACAATGTGGAGATGTATGCGTCCCCGGCAGAAGATCCTGCCGATACTTACAGTGAGATCTGGATTCCTCTGGAAAAGTGCTGACCGTTTTACCCGTCCGTCAGAAAAGATACGTCATTATAAATAAGTAAACACCTCTCGAGCAAAAAACAGGCAATTGCCGTTCTTCCGTTTGGCGGCATTGTCTGTTTTTCTTTACCTTTACAGCCCGCAAAGGCTGTTCTGTACGCAGCTTCGCCGGACGATGCTTTCATCCGCAAATATCCGGCTGGGCTTCTTTCTTTTTCAGATACAGACGGACGGCGTCCCGGGCCAGTACGCCCGTGCCCGTGCCTCCGGCTTTGTCGATGTTCTCCTGAAACTCTCCGCCTCCGCCATACATTTCCCCCAGATAAGACAGGATCTGGTCGGTACAATGGTACATGTGTGCACTGATAAAGCTTTGCAGCCGCGCCACCCAGGTTTGAACCTCCGGCGCCTCCGGCCCCGAGGCTCGATACATCCCCAGCTCCCGAAAAAGTTCCATCAATGCTTCCGCCTCCTGAGCTTTTTGTTCCCCGGTGGCGTCTTTGTGTTTCTCCTCATACTCCTGCCAGGCCGGTGTATGCTGCCAGGTCTCCCTGGCTTTTTTCGCATAGGTATCCAGTTTTGCCGTATCAAAGGCAGTAAAGTTCATAAGATATCCTCCTTCCGTTCCTTTCATCAGGACGCCCCGTGCCATAAGAATGAGTGTTTCCAGATGCTCCTTTTGCATCTCCAGCAATTCTATCTGCTGCCGCAGCGCCCTGTTTCGATCAAAAGACGGACTGTCTAAAATGGCGGCTATGCTTTGCAGCGGGAACTGCAGCTCTCTGTACATTAAAATGCAGCCCAGCCGTTCCAGCGCCTTTTCTCCATACAGCCGGTATCCGCCTGCCGTATGGGCTTCCGGTTTCAATAATCCGATCTGATCATAGTAATGCAGCGTCCGAACGCTGACGCCCGTTCTTTTACTCATTTCATTTACGGTCATCATAGGCTTTTCCTCCTGACGGATTTCACTGTACACCATGACGTCAGGGCAGAGTCAATACCTTTTTCTTTTTTCAACATAAGAACAGACATGACAGCCGGAACTGCCATGTCTGCAGATGTTTTCATATCCGGTTTTACGGCTGGGCGAAAGGTGCCGGACTTTCGGTCGTTTCCGTCAGGGCAGAGGGTACCGCTTCCCGGATGGGAGTTTCCCAGCCCATAAGCTCAGAAACGGTACCGAAAGTGTATCCGTTTTCAATCAGGAACTGAAGATAAGGCTCCAGATAGTAGGTCACAGAGGCAGCCCCGTTATGCATGAGCACGATGTCTCCGGGCTCTGTCTCCGCTTTCAGGGTACGGAGGATGGTTTCCTTGGTGATTCCTTCTCGGGAATCCCGTGCACTCAGGGCCCATAGAATGGCTTCATATCCGCAATAGCGGGTAATTGCATCGGATTCCGGCGTGTGGCTGCCATAAGGAGGACGCATAATATGGGATTGATAGTTTACCTTTTCCAGCAGACGCGCATCGCACTGCATAATGGTTTTATAGATGGCCTCGTTGCTTATTTTGGAAAATCTGGGATGGGTCTGGGTATGGTTCCCCAGCTCATGCCCGTCCGCCAGCATCTTCTCGATCCACGGGCCGTGGTTCCCTACCCAGGTACCCACCATAAAGAAAGTAGCCTTTATCTCATACTTCCGCAGCAGATCCAGAATGTAATCCGTATAGGTCTCCCCATAGGCGCAGTCAAAAGTCAGGGCGATCATCTTGTCTTCCCGTTCATAATTACCCTTCACGCCCTTATACTCCGGGTCGATAACGGCAATATCTTTCTGAGACACGGGATACTCCGTCCCCTCCTGATACAGATACAGAGTGGTACGGGCCGGGTAAGTGCCTTCCGGCAGAGTCGCTGCGATTCTGCCCTCCGTTTTGTCCACCGTATCGGCACCCACAACTGTGCCATCTTCCAGACGGATCTCCACTTTCCGGGAACCCAGTTTTTTGCTGTCCGGATACAGGAAGCGCAGATTTACTTTTTTTCCGGGCCGGCACACATACAAAGGCTTCTGATCCAGCGTGATCTCCGGCACGGGAGTGGCCGTGGGTTCCGGAGTTGGGGTGGGCGTGTCTGTAGGTACGGGCGTGGGCGTATCCGTAGGCGCCGGTGTATCAGTGGGAGCAGGTGTAGGTACCGGGGTATCCGTAGGCTGAGCCGTTGCCGGTGCAGGTGACGGTGTGGCTTCCGTCACTTGTGCATCCGTTCTGCCGCATGCAGCCAGAAGCAGCATCAGCATCAGCATCACGCCCGCAAAAAAGTTCTTTTTCATCCAAATCCATCCTTTTTCTTTTTTCTCTGTAGATAGTAGCATACCCCCCCTGCCCTGTCAACGGGAACCGACTCTGTTCTTGCTGGTAGAAAGCTTTCAATACCGGCTGCCTTGCCCCCCTTCGGAGTCCGTGGCAACCGCTGCTTTCGTCTTCTTCTTTTATAGTCATAAAAAAAGGAGCCCGAAGGCTCCTTTTGTTTGCTTTGTTTTGTTACTCAATGATG
>ERZ827108.293-NODE-293-length-86201-cov-11.613911_pt1 | contig 86201 bp, 83 predicted proteins | sample MGYA00519921_ERZ827108 | MGnify/ENA primary metagenome ERZ827108 (study PRJEB31778, sample SAMEA3449258) | human gut metagenome | biome: human gut; feature: human-associated habitat; material: faeces | place: United Kingdom | collected 2010/2012 ... | reverse complement strand
GCTCCGTTCCCGTGTCTAAAAAACTATTTTTGTCCTTGACTTTGGGTACACTTTATTATGGAGATTGCGGCTTTCTACACCGCTGTAATCGTTAAACAGCCGAGTAATCGTTGAATTACTGGTGGTATCCGTTAAATTACAGGGATAATCGTTGAATTAGAAGGGAATTAAAAAATCAAAACACTCACAACCTCTGTTCGCATAGTTTCATTTTGGGGGGCAAAAACAGCATCACAGGTTGTGTTCGCATGGATTTTTAACCCGTGATTGTCATGCTGCACCTCCGTTATTTTGAGTCTCCGTGCAGTTCGCGATAGAGCCGCTCGGCAAGCGCCTGCTGGATGATGCGGTATTTTTCCGCATCAAGGAACAACTGCTCATAAGCCTCCGTATTTTCCATATAAGCCTGCTGTGCGGTTGTGTCAAAGATACCGGGAAAAATACTTCGCTCATAAACTTGCCGATCATTGCCTTTAGCAGCTTTTTTGACTTTTGCATCCTGGCGCATTTTTGTATAAAGAGTATCCACCATAACGCGGTCAGCATCTGTGAAGTCACCAAAGAATTCTTCGTTGATTCTGGCAATGATCTCATCGAGCGGACTAAGTCTGTCTTTCTGTCCTCCGGCGCGTTTCGGTTGAGTGGGCTTCCAGGAGCCGGGAGTAGCCTCCAGCTCAATCGCTCCTTCGTAAGTCTTTTCAAGACGGTAGTATTCCAGTTTCACGCGGTTGTCGAGGTCAAACGGCTGCGTCTTGTCGGACGGGAGCAGCTTGGCAAGGTAAGAGCAGAGAATGTATTCCTTATGAAGTTCCTTATCGAACATCCTTGTAATCTGCGAAATGTAGTTATACCATTTCACGAATGCACGGACTTCTCTGCGGAACTGATACCGCTGTTCCTGATTAAGCTGATTGTACTTGTCCGCGACAGGTTTTAGGATATTGGAGATTTTGCCCTGTGTCGCATTCGCCTTACGGATATCGGGATCGAAGTAAATCTGTGATACCGCTTCAATATCAGCATCCGTATAAACTTTAAAGTCGCGCAGGATTTTCTGCGTGGTGTAAATAAGGTCAAAGTTGATTTCTTCGTCAAGGCTCGTTTCCTGATAGAACTGCTGAAACGCCTCGCGGATGCGGTCAACATCATTCACGAAGTCAAGGACATAGGTATCCACCTTACCGGGATAAGTTCTGTTCAGACGGCTCAATGTCTGAACGGCTTTTACATCGCGCAGTTCCTTATCCACGATCATGGTGTGCAGGAGAGGCTCATCAAAGCCCGTCTGATACTTCTCGGCAACGATAAGGATATCGCCTTCATCGTGGAATACGCTCTTTGTCTGGCTCTCTTTGACGCGGTTTCCGTTGCTGTCCACGTTCATGGAGCTTTCGGTGTATTCCGGGCTGTTGGGGTTATCCGGGTCTTTCAGGCTTCCGCTGAACGCAATCATAATCTCGATATCGTTATAATCGTTCTGCTCCAGATACCGCTTGATTTCATGGTAGTAACGGACAGCCGCAAGACGGGATGCGGTGACAACCATCATCTTTCCGAGGCCGCCGATTTTGTGCTTGGTAACATCGCGGAAGGTTTCCGCGATGATGGCCGCTTTCTGTGCGAGATTATGCGGGTGCAGTTCCTCATAGCGGCGAATGGTGCGCACAGCTTTGGATGTCGGAACATCCGGGTTGTCCGGTACGTTCTTTGCAATCTGATAGCACATCTTATAGGTGGTATAGTTCGCCAGCACATCCAGCAGAAGCTCTCCAAGTTCCCGGTCACGGAGTCGGAGTGGCGCAAGCATCCTATGCAAGTAAAGCTGAGGCTGTTTCTCGACTGGGGCCTAACCTTTGATGAGCCGTACCAGATTGAAGAACGCGCCAACCGCAAGATCGCATACGCTGACCGCGATGAGCTGATACGGAGCATAATGAAGAAGTACCCTCCGAAAGCGTCATTGGAGCGTCCTCGCAGCCGCGTGCGGCGTGAAGCTCCAGTGCAGGAGCAAAATGACTCAAATAAGCCTGAAGCTCTTCACATTCCAAAACGGGAGGACTACTCATGAGCTATTTCTCTACGATATACTCTGACAACAGCTTACCCGTCCGGGCAAAGACGGTGTATATGTATCTGCGTGACCGGTCAGACAAAGAGCGCAAGTGCTGGCCGGGGATCAATACCATAGCTGCCGAACTCAACTGCTCCCGCTCTACGGTCAAACGCGCGCTGCATGATCTGGAGAAGCACGGATATATACGACGGCTGCCGCGATACAGAGAAAGCGGCAGCCGTTCTTCTAATTTGTATGTACTTGTCGATGATTGACCTTTTAGTTCCTGCTAAGGGGCAACTGCACCCATATGCTGCACCCAGCCCCGGTTCACAATGGACCACCTTGAAGGGAATACTCTAAGAGTTAGTGCAGAGAAAAAATGAATTATTGTATCTGCAGACTAAATAATCAACGAGGCGGCGTCAGCATCGGTGTACAGTCTTGCATCCCCGTGCAGGCGCATAACGCTTGCCGGACACAGCGCGGAGATTGATCCTTCTATAGTGTGCTTCACGGCTTCCGCCTTGGTCTTGGCGGGTACGGAGCAGATCATTGTCCCGGCTGCAAACATCGCCGGTACGGTCGCGGTGAGCGCATAACGCGGTACTTCATCTAGGCACTCAAAGCATCCGTCATGCACCTGCTGCATGCGGCAGCGCTCGTCCAGTTTGACAAGCTTGACCTTAAGCGGATCGCAGAAATCAGCCACATGCGGATCGTTGAATGCAATATGTCCATTCTCTCCTATACCAAGCACGCAAACATCAAGCGGCATTTTCTCAAGCAGCTCCGAGTAGCGCGCGGCTTCGGCGTCCATGTCGGCAGCGCCGCCGTTTATAAGATTGACACTGCGGAAAGGCAGCAGTGAGAATATATGCCGGTCAAGATAGTTCCTAAAGCTTGCGGGGTGTTCCTTGGACAGACCTGCATATTCATCCATATGGAACGCGTTTACAAGGCTCCAATCTATACCCCCGGCACTTACCAGCGTGGCAAGAGTCTCGTTCTGCGAGGGCGCTGCGCCGAACATTATATTCACCTGGTCGCGTGAAGAAAGAAGCTCACGCAGCTTCTGCGCAATCTCCTCACCGGCGCATTGTCCCATAGCCTCACGGGTGTCGAAAATGCGCGTATACAGCCTGTCGGTATAGAATTCCTTTATCAGCATTCTTTGCCTCAGAAGCTTTCGACCAGCTCGTGGAGCGCGGAGCGCACAGCGCCGCGGCCTGCGAGCATCTGCTTGAAGAAGCCCTCGACGGTTCCGGACAGCCCCGCTTTGCAGAGGTCAGCGCCGAAGATGCTGTCGTCCGAGAGTATCGCGTCAAGCTGCCCCGCGCAGCTTTCGGGCTTTCCAATCTCGATACCGGCAAGCTTCTCCTGAAGCTCCGGAATGCGCGGGTCGTCGCTCAGCTCCATCGGAGAGAGCTCATCATCCGCAGCCAGCAGGTAGCGCAGCCATGCCGCGATGGCAAAGGGAATCGCGCGGAGCGAGGAGAGCTCAAGGCTGTCGGAGGCAATATAAGCCTTTATCGTCTCGCCGAAGCGGACGGGGATCTTTTGGCTGGTGTCGCATGCGATGCGCTGCGGCATGTCGGGGATGTACGGATTCGGCAGGCGCTCGTTGAGCACTGCGTCGAGGAAGGCGCGCGGGTCAAGAACGCCGGGGTTTGTCACGACGGGCATGCCCTCGACATAGCCGATGCGCTCGACAAGGCGGCGCAGATCGTCGTCGCGCATCTCCTCGTAGATACGCTTGCAGCCGAGCAGACAGCCGAGCACCGCAAGCGCTGTGTGCAGCGGGTTGAGGCAGGTCGTGACCTTCATACGCTCGGTCTTGTTGACGGTGTCGCGGTCGGTCATTATGACCCCGGCCTTCTCAAGCGGCGGCCGGCCGTTCGGGAAGCGGTCCTCAATGACGAGATACTGGCAGGACTCGGCGTTGACAAAGGGCGCAACGGCGGCGCCGTGCTGCCGCGCGATAGGCTGCATGTTCTCTATGCCGAGCGCTTCAAGCTTGTCGGCGATATCCTTGTTTGGGCGCGGGGTGATCTTATCGATCATGCTCCAAGGGAAGCTCACGCGTTCCTCATCGCTCAGATAATCGACAAAGCCCTGCGGGACGAAGCCGCGCGCGAGCCATGCCTCGGCGATGGAGAGGATCGAAGCCTTGAGCTTTTCACCGTTGTGGCTGCAATTATCCATGCTGACAACGGCGATGGGATATGCCCCGTTCATATAGCGGTGATAGAGCAGAGCGGTGACTTTGGTCATGACGTTTGTGAGATCGTCAGGGCCGGCCTCAATGTCATGCTCGACTGCCGAGGTGAATTTGCCATCACCGCCCTTGACGGCGTAGCCCTTTTCGGTGATCGTAAACGAGCAGAGCTGGAGCGTCGGCGCGGCAAAAACCTTGCGCAGCCGGGCGAGCTGATCGGCCTTGCCCCAGTCGGCATGCAGCGCCTCGGTGACGCTTGCGACGACTTCCTTCTTCGCCTCGCCGTCGGCATAGAGCGTGACGAGCAGGGTGAGGTTATCGAACGGTCTGTAGACCTTGACGAGCTGGTCGCCGTCGGAGCTGTCCACGGCGATTATGCCCGTGGAAGCAAGCCCCTTGTTGAGCAGGTCATTTTGCAGATTCGCGACATAGCCGCGGAAGATGTTCCCAGCGCCGAAGTGTACCCAAGTCGGCGTGGCCTTGGTGTTTTCGATAACGGCGGGGATGTCGAATTCCGGCAGTTTGACGCCCGCGGCGTCCCATGCTGCACGGTCCTTAAGAGATGCGAGATCAAGCTTCATGTTGTTTTTCCTCCGTATGAAAATGTGAATCGGGCAGACAGCCGGAAAGACTGTCTGCCTGTTTTAGTTTTATATCAGAAGCCTATGGAGCAGCCGCCGTCAACGACAAGCGTAGTGCCGTTAACAAAGCCCGCGGCGTTGGAGCAAAGGTACACAGCCGCCCAGCCGATGTCCTCGGGCTTGCCATAGCAGTTCATAGGAGTATGGCCGAGAATTTTCTGCTGACGCGGGAGATCGGAGTCGACGGCCTGATGGAACATCGGAGTATCGATAAAACCGGGGATGATCGCGTTGACGCGGATGCCGTCAGCGGAGATATCGCCCGCAAGGCACTTGGTCAGGCCGAGCAGCGCGCCCTTGGCGGAGCCGTAAACGCAGACCTTGGTCAGGCCGATGATCGCGGACTCGGAGGAGATGAACACTATGCTGCCGTGCTTCTTCTCACGCATGTAGGGGATAGCGGCCTGGCAGAGCGCGAAAGCGCCGTAGAGGTGGACGTCCATAAGATTGTGGAAGTCCTGAATGGTGATGTCGGCGACCTCCTTCTTGCAGTGGCGTCCGGCGTTGTTTATAAGAAAATCGCAGGAGCCGTAGGTGTCGACGATCTTCTTGATAAACTCGGGAGCGGCGTCGGTATCCGTGATGTCATGCACATAGTAATGTACATTCTCGCCGAGCTCATCGCATGCCTGCTTGAGCAGCTCTTCACGGCGGCCGGTGATAACGACCGTCGCGCCTGCGGATGCGAGGCACTTCGTGATAGCGTAACCCAGACCAGAGCCGCCGCCGGTGACAAGCGCAACTTGCCCACTGAGATCAAATGCTTTGTTAAAATACTCGTTCATGATGATCCTCCTTTTGGATTCTGAAATAATTTATTAAACTTAGAAATTTACGCCTTTTTCAAGCAGTTGGAACGCCGCACGCATGTAGCCGAGAGCATAGGCCATACCGGCATGCCATGGCGCATCGCAGGTCATGAGGGGAGTATGATCGGGAATAAGTACGCCGTCAAAGCTGCTGTCATTGAGCTGGCGGAGTACACGGAACATGTCGATGTCGCCCTCGTCGACGAACACCTCGTCATAGCAGGGAACCTTGCCCTTGACATTACGGAAGTGTATGTAGCTGACACGCTCCTGTTTCAGATAGGAATCCAGATAATCATAAATGGGTTTGTCAGATTCCATCTCCTGAAGGCTGCCGAGACAAAGCTCCAGCTTGTTTGCTTTGTTCGTGTTCATGTCGATGAGCTTCTGATAAAGCTCCGGGCGGTAAACGAGCCGCGCCGTCTGCCGAAGCTCGGGCATGGGGGGATCGTCCGGGTGCAGCGCAAGCTCCACACCGTTTTCCTCCGCGATGGGCAGCATATAGTCAAGGAAATACTTGAGCCTGTCCCAAAGCTCCTTCTGCGAGACGGGAGCCATAAAGCCGCCGTCAGTCGGCGCGTAGGTCATGTTCCAAACCTGACCGTTCGGGATGGGTGAGTTGATGTCGAGCAGCGAAGCGTCAAAGCAGGTGCTCTCCGCACCGCCGCGCGCAGCGTGCTTTTTCTGGTGCCCCCAGACCCCGGCCAGACTGAAATTATAGCCGAAGGCTTTGATTCCGGCCTTGCCGGTGTTTTCGATGATGCGCTTGAGCCCTTCAAGCTGCTCATCGCGCTTCGGGCCTGCGAGAAGAACATCGTACCAGTCGGCAGGATTGAAGTTCTCAATGCCGTAAATGTCAAGACCATATTCCGCGGCCTGCTTCTTGAGCGCCAGCAGATTGTCCAGCTCCCAGATGGGATCTTTCGCGGTGGCGGCGCCGTAATTGCTGTTTTCATCCGTCGCGGTCACTACTTGCTTGTCATAGTAGGTGGCGAGATGGACGATCAGATGTGTGCAGCCGCACTGCCGGGCGAACTGGAAATACTCCGGCGTGAGCATATGACGGTAAAGGCCGATGCCGAGCTTCATATTCATGCGATCACTCCTTTGTCGTAAATGGTGAAGCGGGATATTGTGGCTTCAATGTAGCAGAATTACAAAAACTGTTCTTCTTGCATTTTGAGCGTTTATGTCATATATTGATATCAGCGCAATGTTTTACGGAATCTTAAGGAGGGCTGCATTCATGCTGCATATCATGAACGCCGAGAACTGGATTGATCCGCGCAGTGAAATGAAATACCAGTTCCATCAGACGATAGACATGTCCTGTTACCCGCAGGTGCATGATTTTTATGAGCTGTCGCTGGTGATAGAGGGCAAGCTGAATGTGACGGTAGACGGCTGGAATCAGGACATCCGTCGCGGTACGCTGCTCCTGCTGCGCCCGGGGGACATCCACAGCCGCGCACCCGTCGGGGAGAGCACGTATATAAACATCGCCTTTCCCAGCAAGCTTGTGACAGATATGTTCATATATTTGGATAAGCCAAACGGAGAAAACTTGATAACTGAGGCGGCAGGCCCACTTATAGTCAGCCTGTCAGCAGCGGAAACCACACTTTTGCAGACACGGCTGGAAAGGCTGAATCTGATCCCTGTGAATAAGCCGGATGATGTATGTGCACAGCTGCGGCTGCTGATGTTGGAAGTCATGATGCAGCATATCCTGCCTCTTGTTGAACGCGGCGGCGGGATGAACTGCCCCGTGTGGCTCGGCGCGCTCGCGAAAAAGCTTGAGGATCCGGAGAACTTTTCCTGCACGCTCGGCGAGCTTTCGGAGATGAGCGGGCGCACGAAGGAGCACCTGTGCCGCAGTTTTAGAAAATATTTCGGTGTGGCGCCAATTGAGTATATAAACGCTAAACGTTTGAACTACGCTGCAAACCTCCTGCTGCATTCGGATATGAAGGTTGTGGACATAGCCTTTGCTTCTGGATTTCAAAGTCTGAGTCGCTTCTACCATGCCTTTAGGGAAGAGTTTGACGTCTCGCCGCTTGACTACCGGCAGAGCTGTACCGACAGCGGGATATAGTCACCGGCAAATAAATGCACATCAGCGCGCTAAAACTCTTGCGCACTGTGGCGGCCTGTGTTAAGATAGAATTACTTGAATACTAACATGTTATAGTGACAAAATCCAAAAGGAGGTGCGAGTGTGCTTGAGGTAAAAAATATAAGCAAATATTATGGCAGCAAGATGGCCATTGAGAATATAAGTTTCAGCGCAGCGCGCGGCCAGATCATCGGACTGGTGGGGCATAACGGCTCCGGCAAGACCACTACCATGAGCATAATCACAAACTGCCTTGCCCCAGACGGCGGCAGCGTGATGGTGGACGGAGTGTCCGCGCAGGATGATCCTGTGAAGCTGCGCTCCAAAATCGGTTATCTCCCTGAAATACCGCCAGTGTATACGGACATGACCGTGAATGAACAACTAAGCTTTGCCTGCGGACTCAAGGGGCTGCCGCGCGGAGAATATGAAGGGCAGATTGCCGCCGCATGTGAAAAGTTAAATATCACCGGTGTGCGCGGAAGGCTCATTAAGAATCTCTCAAAGGGCTACCGCCAGCGCGTCGGATTTGCGCAGGCACTCATCGGCGACCCGCCGCTGCTGATTCTGGACGAGCCTACCGTCGGCCTTGATCCGCAGCAGATCATTGAACTGCGCGAGCTTATCGCGTCCCTCAGGGAAAAGCACACGGTCATTCTCAGCTCCCATATCCTTACGGAGATTGCCGCAACCTGCGACAGGCTCGTCGTTCTCAGCAGCGGGCACCTCGCGGCAGACAGCACGCTTGATGAGCTGCTCAAAAGCGCCGGGGGTCAGGCGGGGCTGCTGCTTCAGGCTGACGCTTCCGCTGAGAAGCTCATGGGTATTGTCCGGGCGATAGGCTGTGTGCTTGACTGCCGTGCGGAGACGGACGAGGCAGGCAGCACACAGATACGTATATACACGCAGGACGGCGCGGATATCCACCGCGAGCTGTTCACTGCGCTCTCTAAGGCGGACTGCCCGATACGATCTCTCAGACCCGCGGAGGTCAGCCTTGAGGACGTGTTCCTTCAGCTGACACATGACAGCCGGTATAAAACGGAGGAGTGAACAGATGAAAGCAATATACAGAAAAGAACTTGGCCAGCTGTTCCACTCCATGACGGGGTATATCTGCCTTGCGGTGTTTGCTCTGCTGGGAGGCTGCTTCTTTGTTATATATAATCTCCTTCAGGGTAACGGTGATATAAGGAATTATTTCTCTCCGATGATGAGCACTGTTATATTCATCATCCCCGTGCTGACAATGCGCAGCTACGCCGAGGAGCGGCGCGGCCGCACGGATCAGCTTCTTATGAGTGCGCCTGTCAGCATGCTCTCCATTGCATTGGGGAAGTTTTTCGCAATAATGACGCTCTTTGCCGTCGGCCTGTCCTTCTCGCTCATATATGTTATAGTTCTGGCGCTGCTTGGACAGTTTGATTTTCTCGTGGTGCTGGGCAATATTGTCGGCATGCTCGTTTCGGCGTCTGCCTTCGCGGCGATAGGCATGCTCATCTCCGCCCTGACAGAGAGCCAGATAATCGCCTGCATCGTCAGCTATGCCGTTCTCCTCGGCCTGTGGCTGATCGGTTCAGCTCAGAGCTATATCACAAACGAGGCCGCAAAGGCTCTCGTCGGTTGGCTGTCCATATCAAAGCGCTTCGCGGAATTTTCCATGGGGATATTTGATCTGGCGACCGTCGTGTATTATCTGAGCATCTGTGCCTTCTTCATTTACCTTGTCGCGCTTATCACGGAAAGCCGCCGTCATGCATAGGAGGCGCTGAAATGAAGAAAAACAATTCAAAGCTGAAAGCCGCGGTCGCGGTCGTCCTTGCGGCAATGCTGCTTATCGCAGTGAACCTCTGCGCCTCTAAGCTCTCCGAGAAGCTTGGCCTGCGGCTGGACATGACCGGCAACAAGCTCTATGAGCTTTCGGATGAAACGCTGAACGTGCTCGGCGAGCTCGACATGCCGGTGGATATAAAGGTGTTCTCGGCGGAGGAGGATTTCACGCCGCTCGTGGCCGAGGTCCTGCGCCGCTATGAGCAGGCCGGGGACGGCCTCACCGTTGAATACATCGACCCGTATACAAAGCCCACCGTTGTGGATGAGTACATTCAGAAGGGGCTTGAAATAAACCTCAACACCGTCGTTGTGGAGGGCGGCAGCTACGCCTGTGCGATAGACCTTGAGGACATGTTCGTGCTCGACAGCAGCGGACAGAGCGTCCAGCAGCTCAATTGCGAGCAGCTTTTGACGAGTGCCGTGCTCCGTGCCGAGGGCGCGCGCAGCCGCAGCGCGGTGTTTATCGCGGGGCATAACGAGTATGTATCCGACACGCTTCGTGGGCTTTTTACCCAGAACAATTACAGTGTTTCCGATATATCTCTTAGCCTCAAGGATATTGCCGAGGGCACCGACCTTGCCGTCATTGCCGCACCGTCTTCCGACTTCAGCTCTGAGGAAGTCGCGAAGCTTGATGCCTATATGGCTTCAGGCGGAAGGCTCCTCGTGTTTGCCGAGCCCTCGTCCGGGGAGTTTGCGAACCTTGATGCCTTTCTGCATGAATGGGGTATCGGTCTGAGCAGTATCGTCGTCGCGGAAAAGACGCAGTTTACGGATGCAAATCCTCTTAGTATTGTCCCAATATATTCCGGGCATGAGATAAACAGCTATTTCTCCGCGAACCGTTTGTATCTTGTCATGCCATCGACCGTTGCGCTGGAGCAGGAGTTCGTCTCCCGCGGCAGCATTAGTACTGCAAAGCTGCTGTACTCTACCGACCGCTCTTATGATGCGAACGATACCGCGGGCGAGAGCGGGCCGTTCACGCTCGCCATGGCCGCGGAAAAGACTGACGGCGATACCCGTGCAAGGCTCGCCGTTATCGGCAGCCGCGGCATATACAGCGATTCTCTAATGTCGTCCGGCACGAACGGCAACGCGCGATTCATCGCGCAGTGTGTGGCGTGGTGTACGGAGGCAGATACTGCCGTGAGTATCCCGGCAAGGAGTATCAGCGACGAGCCCGTTTCGGTCACGCTCGGTCAGATCATAATTCTTGCTGCACTGCTGATACTGGTTCTGCCTGTCGCCCTGCTTGTCCAGGGTATATCCGTATACCTCAAGCGCCGCCACAGCTGACAGCGGAGGGGCGCTATGACTAAACTCAACAAACAGATTGCAGTACTTGCACTGCTGCTGGCTTTAATGGCTGTAGCCACAATTATTGCGTACCGGCTGCCGGATGCCGAAGTGCGTCAGGCGCAGGAGCAGGAGAAAGCCGTGCAGATAAACTCCGGCGATGTGCAGGCGCTGGTACTCAGCAACAGCAGCGGAACTGCCGCCTTTCTGAATACGCCGATGGGCGTCATTGCCGACGGGGACGATGCCGGCCTGTATTCCCAGCAGAAGCTTATAAGCCTTGTTTATGGCCTTACACATATCGATGCCGATATGGAGATCAACGAGCCTGACGCGGACAGCTTCGGCTTCGATACACCCGCCGCGCAGGTGAGCATCCTTTTGGATAACAGCACCGTGCGCCTGACTCTTGGAAGAAGATCCCCGGTTGCGGAGGAATATTATCTCAAGAATGAGGACAGCGGCAAAGTCTATCTCGTCTCCGCAGAAGCCGCGGAGCTTATGACCCAACCTGCCGATGATCTGCGGGATTTGACCCTGTTTCCGGCGATAAGCAGCGAAAACCTCGCGCAGCTTCAGCAGATAAGGATAGGTTCGGGCGACAGCAGCATGCTGCTTTGTCAGGTGCAAACAGATACTCTCAGCACTTTCTTTGGCCTTGTTGAACCTGTGGTCGCGGTGCTGAATTGGGAGAATGTTTATCGTCAAGTGCTCAGCGCGGTATTTACACTGACGCCGGATCATTATGTTTCTGACAGTCGTCCGCTGTCAGACTTCGGACTTGACGCGCCGGAATATACACTTGAGCTGCTTATCGACGGACAGACTTATCGCTGCGGATTCAGTGCAAAAGACCCTGACACATATTACTGCGCAAATCTCGACACATCCCTTATATGCGAGATAAAGCGTGAAAAAATTGATTTTTTATCCGTCAATTATATAGACCTAATCGGCAACAGCGTGTATAATAGGAGTGCTGCAGATGTTTCCAGGCTAAGCGCGAAGTACAGCGGCGGCAGCGTGAGCCTCGAAATCACCGGAGAGGGCGAATCGTTGACGGCAAGCACTGGTACTCAGCAGCTCGACAGTGCCGAGACGGTGGAGCTTTTCCGCAGCATCGGCACAATTCCAATGGCGGCGGAGTTGTCCGGAACCGAGGAAACGCAGTCGCCTGTACTCACCCTGTGCTATACGATGAGAGACGGCAGTGAGGATATCCTTGAATTCATGCCAATATCCGACAGGCAGTGCGCTGTATTCATAAACGGCAGCGCGGAATTTGCAACATATTTGACGTCAGCAGAGGACATTATCCGCGCTTTTGATAAACTTAAATAAGGACGAGGAAAAACAATATGCAGAGGCAGTATACGGTTCAGGTTTCAAGCGTGCAGGAGATGGTTTACAGGACTCTCCGTGATAAAATCGTCAGCATGGAGCTTAAACCCGGTACGATCATTAGCACGCAGGAAATTGCTGACAGTATGTCTGTCAGCCGCACGCCTGTGCGCGAGGCGTTTATCAGGCTCCAGCGTGAGGATCTGCTGGATGTCACGCCGCAGCGCTCCACCGTTGTGTCCAAGATCAACATGGACAGAGTGTATCAGGAGCGTTTCATCCGTGAGGCGCTTGAAATAGAGGTCGCCCAGAAATTCATCGAGGTGGCGACGCCCGAGGTGCTTGCCCGCATGCGGCGGAACATAGAGAAGCAGTACGCGGCGATAGAGGAGCAGCGCTATGTTGACTACCTCGAGCTGGATAATGCCCTTCATCAGACGGCATTTACCGAAACACATGAGGACTTGGGGCGCAGCATCGTCCAGCAGATGAACGGACACTATGACCGTATAAGGCTTATTTCTGCGTGGGAGGGGCAGATCGTCTACACCGCCATGCAGGAGCACGAGAAGTATGTGGATTATATCGAACGCAAGGATGCTTTGCATGCCCGAAAGCTTCTGCGCTCACACCTTCAGGCACTCCGTATGCAGGAGGAAATACTTCTTACCAACTGGTCTGAATATTTCAGTGATGCCAGCATCAAGGCGTTGAAGCAAGAAAATATCTAAATAGTCAAAACGTACAGCCAAGCTGTGAAGCAAAGACCTTTACACTCGGCTGTACGTCTTTTTTACGTTTAACAGCTTCTGAACATATATGTGGCAGTTTCAACAATAACAAACTTAACAATTTGTTAAAAGAAACGAAATGTCAGAAAGAACTTGAAAACAGCATATTAACATGTTAGCATATATGCGCAGCAAGCATTGCGCTTGTAAACCAAAAAAATTTCATGGAGGAAAAACGATGAAAAAAGTTATCGCACTCGTGCTCGTACTTATCATGGCGGCATCCGTTGTCGCTTGCGGTACTCAGGCCGAGACCCCCGCAACTGCTGCTCCCGCTGCTGACGGTTCCGCAGTAGCTCCCGCCGCCGAAGCCGAGAAGGCTTCCATCAAGTTCGGCAACACTCAGTCCGAGACTGATCTGCAGTCCCAGTCCCTGCTGGCTGTCTGCGACAAGCTCGCAGAGGCTACCGATGGCAACTTCACCGCGGAGTGCTTCTTCAGCTCTTCCCTCGGCGAGACCGACGATATCCTTGAGCAGGCTCTTCAGGGCGCAGCTGTTCTGACTGTTACCGACCCCAGCCGTCTTGCGCAGTATGTTCCCGATTTCGGTATCCTTGGTATGCCCTACCTCATGGATGACTACACCGGTCTTGACAAGATCATGCAGACTCAGCAGTATGCTGACTGGATGAAGGAGTTTGCTGACAACCACGGTGTTTGGGTCGTCACCTCCAACTGGTACTCTGGTGCTCGTAACTTCTGCCTGAACAAGGTCGTCAACACTCCGGCTGACCTGGCTGGCCAGCGTATCCGCACCATCGGCAACGACATCTGCACCACTTCTGTCAACGACATGGGCGCAGTTGCTACCCCGATGAGCTGGTCCGAGGTCTACACCTCCATCCAGCAGGGCGCTCTTGACGGCGCAGAGGTCCAGACCTCTTCCTTCTACGCCACCCGTCTGTGGGAAGTTGTCAACACCATCAACCGTACCGAGCACTTCCAGCTGATCGGCTGCGCTGCCACCGGCACGGGCTTCCGTGACAGCCTCTCCGCAGACTACCAGCAGCTCTTCCTCGACACCTTCTTCAATGTTGGTACCGAGTTCCAGGCAAAGACCGTTGAGATCTGCGCACAGTGGGAGCAGGAAATGGTCGAGAAGTATGGCCTCACCATCAATGAGGACGTTGATGTTGATGCATTCCGCGCAGCTGCTGAACAGGCATACACCGATCTGAACATGATCGAGCTGCGTGACCGCATCCAGTCCGAAATGGCCAAGGTCGCCTGATAAAAGCTTAAGCATCAGCAGACCCGATATTACGGGCGCCGTCCATGCGGCGGCGTCCGTTTTTAGTTCGCGGAATGCTTGCTGCAAAAGATATCCCGGTTTTCCTCCGACCGCGATTGAGAAGCAAATGGGAGATATCCCGTTTTAAGTAAACATACTCTCTTGGAAGGTGGTAAAAATGAAAAAATTCTATGAGGGATTCTGCAAAGTTGAGCAGTTTCTCTGCAATGTGGGATTTATGCTCATGATTGCGCTTGTGTTCATTTCTTCGATTGCACGCGGTGTTGGACACCCGCTTGCGTGGAGTATCGACGTTGCTCAGCTTATGCTTTGCTGGACGACCCTTATCGGCGCGGATGTAGCTTTCCGCCATAAGCGCTTTCAGGGACTCGATCTGCTGACCCGCCGCTTCCCCATAAAGCAGCAGCGCGTCATCGGTATCACCATGAATCTCATCATCATGGTCACGCTCGTGATATTCATCATCTACGGCGTTCGACTCAGCATTGACAGCCATCTGCGCACCTTCCAGACCCTGAAAATGAGCTACTCATGGGTGACGGTTGCGCTGCCTGTTATGTCCGCATGTATGCTCATATCCGTTGCGCTCGACATCGTTGAGCAGATAAAGCACTTCACAACTCCGATAGAACAGTCAAAGGAGGTCGACGGTACGATATGACACTGCTTGTTGTTACTTTTGTTCTGCTGCTCGTATTCGGAATGCCGGTCGCCTTCGTTATCGGTATCTCCGGTATGGTTTTCTTCTCGGCAACGCCTGACCTGCCGTTCAGCATTGTTGTGCAGCGTATTGTTGCGCAGACCCAGTCCTATTCGTTCCTCGCCGTTCCGTTCTTCATTTTTGCCGGCGGCTTGATGAACGAGTCGGGCATCACCACAAGGATCCTTACCTTCGCTCAGGTCGTCACCCGCCGCATGTGGGGCGGCACCGCTCAGATATCCGTCGTCATGAGTACGATGATGGGCGGCGTTTCCGGCTCCGCCACCGCGGACGCAGCTATGGAGACGAGACTTCTTGCCCCTGAAATGACGCGCCGAGGCTACTCCAAGGGCTACATTGTCGCTGTCAACTGCCTTACCGCAATGATCACCGCAACCATCCCACCCTCCCTCGGATTGATAATTTACGGCTTTGTCGGCGAAGTTTCGATAGGCCGCCTGTTCGTTGCCGGTATCGTCCCCGGCATACTGATGATGGTCTTCCTTATGGTCACGACTATTATCACCTGCAAGAAACACGGTTACGATCCTCCCCAGAAGGACGCGAAGCGTCTGACACTGCGCGAGTTCTGGATGAGCTTCAAGGGCTCTATATGGGCGCTCATCTTCCCCGTTATCCTTATCGTTGGCATCCGTATGGGCGTATGCACTCCCTCTGAAGCCGGTGCCTACTGCATTGTTTACGCAATAATCATCGGCGTGTTTGTTTACAAGGAACTGACTTGGAAGAAGTTTTGGTCTTGCCTTACTACTGCGGTTATGGATACTGCCGCCGTTATGCTGCTCATCACTATGTCCGGCCCCTTTAGCTATGCCGTTACATATTGCCGTCTGCCGCAGGCTCTGGCAAACCTCATCTTCGGCATTACCAGCCAGCCGCAATTGCTCATGATAATCATACTTGTCTGGCTGTTCATCCTTGGTATGTTCCTTGACAGCAACGTCAACTTCCTTCTCCTCACGCCTATCTTCCTGCCTATGGTGCAGAAAGTCGGCTTTGATCCGGTTCACTTCGGCGTTCTGATGGCAACGATCGTCACCATGGGTGTCTTCACTCCGCCCGTCGGTTCCGCCATCTACCCTGTCTGCTCAATCATCAAGTGCCCGGTCGATGAATATACAAAAGAAGCGCTGCCTTTCTTTGCAGCAATATTCTTGGAAATGCTGATACTCGTATTTCTGCCGGATGTTGTCATGTTCCTGCCCAACCTTATCTACGGTACCGCAGGATAAAACTTAATCAGCCATGGGTGCGTCGCGCCCATGGCTGATATAGGAAAAGGAACGTTTTATGATCAACATACTATGCTTTGGAGATTCAAACACCAACGGTTCAAACCCCTCCGGAGGCCGCTGGGGACGATGGGAGCGCTGGACAGGCGTTCTCCAGAAGCTCCTCGGCGATGATTATTATGTTATCGAAGAGGGGTGCGGCGGCCGCACGACGGTCATGGAGGATTGGCTCGAACCCGATAAAAACGGACGCGTACAGCTCCCTGTCGCCCTGCGGACCCACCGCCCGCTCGACCTTGTGGTCATCATGCTCGGCACGAATGACATGAAGAAGCGCTTCAGCCTTCTGCCGGTGGATATCGCCTATGGCGCGGCAGAGCTTGGCAAGCTCGTCGAGAGCTATGACTACGGCGGAGCGTGGTACCCCGTCCCGCAGGTGCTGCTTGTGAGCCCCATAGAGCTTGGCGAGGGCGTCGAGAACAGCCCCTTTACGGGCTTTGCGCCTGAGGCTGTGGAGGTCTCAAGGCAACTTGCCCCGTACTTTGAGGCTCAGGCAAAGGCGCATGGCTGGCATTATTTCAATGCCGCTTCCGTCGCAAAGCCGAGCAAGAAGGATATGCTCCACATGGAAAAAGAGGATCATCAGGCGCTGGCCGAAGCGCTGGCGGCACAGATACGCGGAATATTTGAAAAGGAAAACTGACATGAAGAAATTTATGGATAAGGACTTTCTGCTCAGTACCGAAACTGCGCAGAAACTGTACCATGAGTACGCTGCCCCGCAGCCGATAATAGATTACCACTGCCATCTCAGCGCGCAGGAGATATGCGAGAATAAGCCCGCCTATGACCTGACGGAGCTGTGGCTGCTGGGCGACCATTACAAGTGGCGCGTCATCCGCGCAAACGGCGTGGAAGAGCGCCGCGTGACCGGCGATGCGGGAAACTATGAAAAGTTCCTTGCCTTTGCTGAAAGCCTGCCCTACGCTATCGGCAACCCCGTCTATCACTGGACGCACCTTGAGCTTCAGCGCTATTTCGGCATTGACGAGCCGCTAAACGCAAAGACCGCTCCGGAGATATGGAAAAAGACCAAGGCCATTCTTTCCGACGGCAAGCACACCCCGCAGTATTTTATCGAGCGCTCGAATGTCTATGCCCTCTGCACGACAGAAGACCCCGCAGATACGCTTGAGTACCATCACCGCATAGCCGAAGAGGGGCTTCTGAGCACGAAGGTCGTTCCGGCCTACCGCCCCGATAATGCCCTCGCCGTAGAAAAGTCCGGTTGGAGAGCGTATATCGAGCACCTTTCCACGGTCGCCGGTGTGGCCATCACGGGCTTTGACTCTCTCCTCAAGGCTCTTGAAGTCAGGATGGAAGAGTTTGCAAAGGCCGGATGCGTCGCAAGTGACCACGGCTTTGAGGCAATGCCGTATCTGCCCTTCGGAGTCGAGCAGGCCGACGCCGCTTTCAAGAAGGCTATGTCCGGGGCTGCCCTGAGCGCCGAGGAGACCGAGGGCTATAAGACCGAGCTCATGCTGTGGCTTGGTAAACAGTACGCAAAGCGCGGCTGGGCCATGGAGCTGCATGTCAACGCGATGCGCAACTGCAATACCGAGGCCGTAGCGCGCATCGGCGAAGCCAAGGGCTTCGACTCTGTGTGCGACCATCCCATGGCGCTCAAGCTCAGCCACTTTATGAACGAGCTTGAAAAGACCGGCGAGCTTCCTAAGACTATCCTCTTCTCTCTCAACGAATCTGACAACATGGTGTTTGCGACTATGCTCGGAAACTTCCAGGATGCGAGCGTCGCCTCCAAGATCCAGATGGGCACCGCGTGGTGGTTCCAGGATAATATCGACGGCATGGAAAAGCAGATGCGCATCCTTGCAAATGAAGGCGTGCTTGGCCGCTTTATCGGCATGCTGACCGATAGCCGCAGCTTTCTTTCCTATCCACGCCACGAATACTTCCGTAGGATCCTCTGCAACCTTATCGGCAATTGGGTCGAGGATGGGCAGTATCCGGATGATGAAGAAATGCTGAAACCCCTGGTCGAGCGCATCTGCTTTACCAATGCGAAAGAATATTTCGGCCTGTAAGGTCAATGATTAGACGGAGCATAGAAAGGGAAACGAACAATGAGTAAATGGAAGAATGAAGATGAGATGTTTGCGCTCATGCGCGAAAAGCTCTATACGCCTGTCGTCGGAGATATCCTTGACCAGAAGGGCTATGTGCATCAGTTCCTGCCGCCTGATATCCGCCCGCTCAAGGATGATATGAAGCTTGCAGGCAAAGCAATGACCGTTCTGATGATCGATGTTTTCGGCGAGCAGAAAAAGCCCTTTGGTTATCTCACCGAGGCTCTTGATCAGCTTCAGAAGAACGAGATATATATCGCGACCGGCGGCACGAAGCGCTGCGCCTATTGGGGCGAGCTGCTCACCGCCACCGCGCGCACCCGCGGCGCGGTCGGCGCGGTGCTCAACGGCTGGCACAGAGATACACCGCAGGTCCTCGCACAGAACTGGCCGGTGTTCAGCTGCGGCTGCTATGCGCAGGACTCCAGCGTGCGTACCCAGGTCGTGCAGTTCCGCTGCCCGATCGAAATTGGTCAGGTGACCATACACGACGGAGATATCATCTTCGGCGATATTGACGGCGTACTGGTCATCCCCAAGGAGATTGCCGAGGAGGTCATAGAGCTGGCGCTTGAAAAGGTAGCCGGTGAAAAACTTGTGCGCAAGGCTATTGAGGGCGGCATGAGCGCGACCGACGCATTTGCGAAATTCGGCATCCTGTAACGCGAATACTAAGTTATAACCTGCCCTCGACTGACAAGGGCACATGTGTACGGTAAGGTTCTTTAAGACGTTTTTCAACCTTCTTATACAGCGTGTGTCTTTGCCAGCCGGGGGCAGATTTTGTGATTAAAGTGAAGGTGATAATTATATGAAAATGACATTCCGCTGGTACGGCTCAAACAGTGACAGCGTTACACTCAAACAGATAAAGCAGATCCCCGGCATGACCGGTATCATGGGCTTTCTGGACTATAAGGCCGCGGGCGAGGTCTGGAACGAGGACGAGATAAAGAGCTACATCGATGAAGTCCACGCGGCTGGGCTCGAGTGCGAGGTCATCGAATCCGTCAACGTCCATGAGGACATCAAGCTCGGCCTGCCCACGCGCGATGAATACATCGCAAATTACTGCGCCACGATACGAAACCTCGCCAAATACGGCGTCAAGGTCATCGTCTATAACTTCATGCCGGTATTCGACTGGCTGCGCACCGACCTTGCCCGTGTCATCCCCGAGGACGGCTCGAACAGCCTGTACTTTGACGAGGCGGAGCTCGGCGGCATGGGGCCGCTCGAAATAGTCAAGAGCACCATTGAAAACAGCAACGGCTTCTCTCTTCCCGGCTGGGAACCCGAGCGCCTTGCGGAGCTCGAAAAAGTGTTGGAGCTGTACAAGAACATCGGGCCTGACGAGCTGCGCGAAAATTACAAGTACTTCCTCGACGGCATCATTCCGACCTGCGAGGAGTGCGACATTATAATGGCCTGCCACCCGGACGACCCCGCGTGGCCAATCTTCGGTCTGCCGCGCATCGCGCACAGCATCGAAGATTTTGACAAAATCGTCGCCCTGCATGACTCGCCCTGCAACGCGATATGCCTCTGCACCGGCTCCCTTGGCTCGGACGAGAATAACGATATCCCCGAAGCAATACGGCACTTCGGCCAGATGGACCGCATCGGCTGCCTGCACGTGAGAAACGTCAAGCATCTCGGCTACCACAAGTTCCGCGAAGCAGCGCATCTGTCCTCCACCGGTGACCTTGATATGTACGAGATCATGAAGGCAATATACGAGACCTGCCCCGATACCTACATCCGCCCCGACCACGGGCGCATGATCTGGGACGAGGTCGGCCGCCCCGGCTACGGTCTCTATGACCGTGCGCTCGGCGCTTGCTATCTCAACGGTCTTTGGGAAGCGATAGTCAAAGCTGACAAGCGTTAAAATTTACTTTATATAAAAATCAGAAGTCACTCCCTTACTATGCCACAAGAATGATCGCACCACACGATCCTTATCGGATAAAGGGAGTGACTTAATTAGTAAATCTTAAAACAACTACCTCCACGCCATATAAAAAAATGCTGCTTGGAGGTCAATTGTTGCGCATAAATGGCATTCAGGCAGTAGGCATGGAGGCGATTTATGCGTTTTGTACTTTGTAGCGTGTACCAATATGCATTGTTGTATTAAAAGCAGACGGCTTGGATACGCGAGCGCATATACCAATACTTCATAGTAAAAAGAATCCACTTAATTTGCGGCTCGCTTAAGTGGAAAAATAATGCTGCCTATTTGCGCACTGTGACGGTTACTAACCATTGCAGTGCGCTATTTTTATGCCCGCCTATCCGCGCACCTCCCGTTCTGAATTTTGATTTCATCAAAAATTCAGAATAAGGAGGCTCTGCGTAATGGCAGACAACTATTACATAACCATCAACAGCGAAAAAATCTGTGTTTCTGAGGAAGTATACAACGTTTACCGCCAAATGAGGCGGCATGAACGCACGCTGGCCGAGAAAGATTCCCGCAACTTTGTATTGAAGTATGAGGACTTTGCAGATGGAGAGATTACCGGTGAGGAGCAGATATACGATTTCTTGCAGCCGAGCGTTGAAGAGCTTGCGTTAACGAACATTATTTACCGCAAGCTGCACAGGGCTATTGAGATGCTTCCGCAAACTGAGCGAGAAATCATAACCGCCATATACTTTCAAGGCTATTCTGTGCATCAGTTAGCCAAAGAATCTGGTACACCTTATATGACAATCTCCTGCAGAAAAGAGAGGGTTTTGTGCAAACTGAAGAAAATTTTAGAAAGCTGAAAAAAGTTTCGTGAAAATGGTCTCCGAACTCGCTTAAGAAGTGAGGGGATAAATTATCACCCCTCGGTGTACCTTGACAAACACCGGGGCAACCGGTCATATCCGGCTACTACAACTATCGTTGTATACTGAGCATACCGAAGCGGAACAAGCTTTGTTGAAATCATAGGCTCTATCATTAACATAGAAGCAAATGAAGCAGATTCAATCGTATGGCCTATATATCACCCAAAACATCCTGTCCTCAAAATTGGCCGGGTGTTCCATACACAAAAGCTCCCACCATAGGTCCCACCATAGGTGGGGGCTTTTGTGTATAATGAAAGCCATTTGGATTCGAACCCGAGGGCTCTTAGCAAAGCGCTGGTGGCGCTTTGCAACTCGCCCCGGCCTGCCTGCGACTCGCTAAGAGCCGCCTTCGGCGGTTGCTCGCTTGCATGGCGCCTGCGGGCGTACACGCAGCGCAGGTCGAATCCCTACGTCAGAATGAGCAAACACCGTTTCTCTTCCGCCTCGCGGTGAAAGAGAAACGGTGCGAACTTTTTCTGACGTTGTTATGCCTGCTCCAGATATTTTCCGGTGTCCTTTTCAAGCTCCTGCCACACCGGGTAGGCCGTGCCCTGCTTGTCAAAGAACTTTTTCAGATCGCGGTTCAGCGCGCTCATCTCGCCGACCGCGTTCATGGCGTGGTCAGCGGCGCAGAGCTTGCCGAGGCTCGTCGCGCACATGAGCTTGAAGAAGCGCAGGCAGGTCTTGCGGTAGGCCGCGCCCTCAAAGTCCTTATCGTCATCCGGGAGTATCTCATGCCCGGCATCTCTTATGGCGCGGTAGCCCTCGATGTTGGCGTCGATAAGCCGGTTCAGATATGCCGTGTCGTGCCTGACCTTTTTCAGATCGCCGCCGGTCTTGTAGCACGCGAAAGCCACAGGAACCACGAATGCCGCGTGGCACAGGAGATAATCGCCCATGTTCGGCTGATAGACGACCTTGAATTTCATGCCGTCAAATATCTGGCTGATGAGCTGCTCATTTGAGGGGGCGCTTGAAAGCTGGCCGATGGTGATCTTCCTGAGGTCGATGGACGCAACATAGTCACGCTCGCGGTGTCCCGCGGAGAGCGCAAAGGCAAAGAGAACGTTCTTCTCCGGCAGCATGGCGGCGATCTCTTCGGCGCGCACGTCGTTGCCGACAAAGACGATGTTCTTCGCCGGGTTCGCGTGCAGAGCGTACATGACAGAGCCTACCTGCGTATAGCGCATGACGACGAAAATAACGTCATACTGATCTTCAGGCTTGAGCTCCGTCACCACCGGGATGCGGGTGACCGACATGCGCGGCGAAAACTTGTCCTTTATCCGCAGACCGTTCTTCTGAATCTCCTCCGCCCAAGCGCCGCGCGCTAGCAGGGTAACGTCCTTTCCCGCGCGGAACAGGTTGCGCGCAAGATTGCAGCCGATAACACCGGCGCCGAATACCAAAATCCTCATAGTAAGATCCTCCGTGTTTTTTACTGTGCATCAGTTAACAGCATCTAACTGATGCGCCATAAAATAGCCGCCGTTTCGGCAGCAGAAAAAAACATAAATCATTTTCAACGGTATTGTAGCACTGGCACCGCTTTTTTGCAAGACCGCATCAGCTCAAAGCCAAGCCCCCGGAGCGGATGCTCCGGGGGCGAGAACCGAAATCTTATTACTTGCCGACGGACTCGAACTCCTCGACGATCTCCTTTTCGGGAGCGGGGGTCAGGAGACTCACGACGACGATGACGATCGCGGAGATAACGAACGCGGGCAGCAGCTCATATATCGCGAAGATGCCGCCGAGAGGAGCAATGAGATACTTCCAGACGAACACCATCACGCCGCCGACGATCATGCCGCTCATGGCGCCCCACTTGTTGCAGCGCTTCCAGAACAGGCCGAACAGCATCACGGGGCCGAAGGTCGCGCCGAAGCCTGCCCATGCGAAGGAGACGACGCGGAAGATGGAGCTGTTGGGGTCGCTTGCGAAAATTACGCCGAGGATCGCAACGCCGACAACAGTGATGCGGGCGATGGTCATGGTCTTCTTATCGGAAAGCTTGATGCCGAAAACATCGGTGAGGATATTGTGAGTCACACCGGAGGCCGCGGCGAGCAGCTGCGCGTCAGCGGTGGACATGGTAGCGGCGAGGATACCGGCAATGATAATACCTGCGACGATTGCGGGGAACACGCCGTGGGTGGACAGGAGCGCTGCGGAGTTGACGATCATGTTCTCCGCCTCGGCCTCGGTGCCGGGCATTACGAGCGCGCCGGCCTTGGCCATGCTGTAGCCGATGATGCCGATGACGACGGCGACGCTCAGGGAGATAACGACCCAGACGGTGCCGACGCGGCGGCTGATCTTGAGCTTGTTCTCGTCCTCAGCAGCCATGAAGTGGATAAGGATATGGGGCATGCCAAAGTAGCCGAGGCCCCACGCCAGAGTAGAAGCGATCTTGAGGGCGGAATAGCTTCCGGCGGAGCTTGCGTAAATATCGGTGCTTGCGGTGAAACTCAGGTAGCCGGGGATATCCTTGGCGTTTGCGACAACGGCGTCCCAGCCGCCGGCGGTGTTGATGCCGAAAATGAGGATGATGACAAGTGCGGCCGTCATAACGATGCTCTGGATAAGGCTCGTGACGGAGGCCGCCATGAAACCGCCGGTCGCGCAGTAGGCAACGATGACAGCAGCGGAGATTATCATTGCCGTCATGTAATCAAAGCCGAAGAGGCTGTTGAAGAGCTTGCCGCAGGCGGCAAAGCCGGAGGCTGTGTAGGGCACAAAGAACACGATGACAACGATCGCGCCGATGGTCTCAATGACCTTGGTGTTATCGCGGAAACGCACGGCGAGGAAATCAGGCACGGTGATGGAATGGGTCTTTGCGGAATACTGTCTCATTCGCTTGGCAACGATGAGCCAGTTGAGATATGTACCCAGTGCCAGACCTATTGCCGTCCAGCCCGCTTCGGCAACACCGCAGAAGAAGGCAAGACCGGGAACGCCCATCAGAAGGTACGCACTCATATCGGAAGCCTCGGTGCTCATCGCGGTGACGATAGGGCCGAGCTTTCTGCCGCCGAGGTAGAAGTCCTCGGTCGTGGAATTCTTAGAATACATTATGCCTATCGCCAGCATACCCAGCAGGTAGACAACGACGGAAATAAGGATGCAGATCGTTGATGTGTTGAACATGGCTTTTCACTCCTCTTTCAAATACAAGTGGTATTTTACTCTTACAAAGTTTTTTCGCAAGCGGCGCAGGAAAAAAACAGCTTGCAAACAAGCTGTTTTTTCCCTATAATATAACTCACCATAATGTTGTTCATATCAAGATGATTTTTTTTTATGCAGGAGTCTGACCATGAGTATAGACAAGTACCGGACATTGACCGCCGTTGTTGAGACTAAGAGCCTGACCCGCGCTGCGGCGGAGCTTGGCTGCACGCAGTCCGCCGTGAGCCATAGTATAGACGCGCTTGAAAAGGAGCTGGGCTTCGCCGTGCTCATCCGCAGCCGCGCGGGGGTGCGGCTTACCGAGGAGGGCGAGCGGCTCATGCCCGCGGTGCGAAACCTCCTCAGCAGCGCAGAGCAGCTCAATCAAACCGCCTCGGCCATACGCGGGCTGGAATCGGGCACGGTGCGCATAGGCGCGTTCACCTCCGTCGCAGTCCACTGGCTGCCGACGGTACTGAAGGAGTTCCAGCATGACTATCCGAAGGTCGACTTCAAGCTCCTCAACGGGGACTATCACGACGTTGAGCAGTGGCTGTCGGACGGCAGCGTCGACGTCGGCTTTGTCGCGATGCCGTCCGCCGTCGGCTGCGAGTGTATCGCGCTGATGGAGGACAGGCTGCTCGCGATACTCCCGAAGCACAGCCGGTACGAGAGCTACCCGAAGTTCCCGCTCATCGAGTGTGAGCATGAGCCGTTCATAAGTCTGCTGGAGAGCTCCGCGCACGACGCGCGGCGCGCGCTCGACGCCGCCGGAGTCAAGCCGAACGTGCGCTTCTACACCAAGGACGACTACGCAGTTATCGCCATGGTCGAGCAGGGGCTGGGCATAAGCATAATGCCGGAGCTGCTGCTCAAGGGGCGGCACGATGAATTGCAGGTCATGCCGCTCATACCCGAGGCCAAGCGCACGATCGGCATCGCCATTGCCGCCGGGGACAAGGCCGGCCCCGCAACGCGGCGTTTTGTCGACTACGTTGTAAAATACGTTTCGGAAATAAAATGAAAAAGGAGAAACATCATGTCGCTGCTGTTCGGTTATCTCACTCTTGCCTGCTTTATACTGCTTGCCGTAAAATACCCTCTGAGGATAGCGGGAGCGCATAAGGCGAACGCCTTTCTTATGAAGCTGCACGAGGCTGCGAGCGGGGGCTTTCTGCTGTTCGCGCTTATACACGTTTTCTTCACCTTCAAGGCTTTAGCGATCCACGGCGTGTGGCTGCCGGTCATGGGGGCTGCGGCGCTCCTGACGGGCCTTGTGCTTATATATGCATGTCACATGACCAAAGATATCAGGAAGAAAATGTGTTGGCACCGCTGGTATTCGCTTGCTCTGCTTATGTTTATCGCGCTGCATATGGTGCTGTATTTTATATAATTTATTTATATAAAATATCGCGATAAAAAGCAGCGGCAGCCATGGAAGACGGCTGCCGCTGTGTTTTACCGCTGTTCGTTTATATAGATGTTTGCCTTGCTCTGGATGAGCTTTGCGACCTCCTCGGCGCTCTTCTGACCGGAGAAGTACGCCGCGGCCTGCTCGGTCACAATGTCCACGATGCTCATGTCATAGTTCATAAGCTTGGTGGTGTCGGCTATCGCCTGGCGCAGCTGGTCGGCCTGCTCCTGAGTGGTGGCGTATATCGTATAGGTATTGACGCCGTCGGAGATCATGCCCTTGGAGACGGGGATGCGCTCGCCGTTTTCGTCGAGCATGTAGTTGCCGTTCGGGTCCTTCTCGTACTCGACGACCATGGAGTCGGCAAGCTGCTTTTCAAAGACATTCATGTTCGTCGGCAGATAGGGCACGTCTTTCTGGTAGTCCTCGGTCAGGAAGGTGCGGAGGAACTGCCATGCTGCGTCCTTATACTGGCAAGTGCTGCTCATGGCGTAGGAGGACTGTATGGTTATCATGTTGCCCACGCCGTGCATCGTCGGGAAGCCCTTTATTGTGACGGGCGCGCCGAACGTCTGCTCAAAGTTATTGTACATATAGTCGGCACTGAAGAAGTTTGCCGACGTCAGCATCTGCTTACCCTCGCGGATGCGATTGGCGGCGGTGTCCTCCTCGGTGTATTCGGCGTTCTCGTAGTCGAAGTCCGTTTTGTTCTGGTTGGCAAACTCAAGGAGCTTCACAAAGTCTTCGCTGTCAAAGCGGCACTCGCCGGTGCTCCAGTCCATGTAATCGTCCATGTCGAGCGCAAGGCACAGCGTCAGCAGGGTGTTGCGGTCGTAGCCATAGTCAAAGCCCTCGCAGCCCTCGGGCATTTTCGCGAGCGCTTCATAGTACTCGTCGTATGTCCAGCCCGGGGTGTCGCCGACGATGGAAGTCGCGCCGACCGCCGAGAGGATGCCGAAGCCCGCGCATGCGGTGTAGAGTCCGCCGTTTACCTCGAGCGCGGCAAAGACATTCGGAAAGTAATCATTGCGGTCAAGCTCGCTGTCCGCATCGATATAGGGGTAGAGGTCCTCGAGCAGCCCCTTTGCCGCGTATTGGCGGTACGGGGTCTGGGTATCAAGGGCGAGGATGTCAGGCATGTTGCCGGCCATGATCTCGGTATTGAGCTTGGTGAGGCCGGCGTTGTAATCATCCTCGGTGTTATATTCGGAGTAATCAATAAGGTCGACGCGGTACTCATCGTTCGATCGGTTGAAGTCTATGACGGCTTTCTGGGTGCTGTAGTCCACATACATGGTGGCCATGCTCAGGCTGATCTTCTGCGGCACGGAGTCATAGGGCACCTTGGTGACGGTGACATAGTCAAGGCTGTAGGTCTCGGCCTTATCGTCGTAGCCGCCGGTGAAGCCGCTTATCGTCCCGTCGTCGGACACGTTCACGAGTGCGAGCTCGTTGCTGTCAACATCGCAGCTTATCCAACTGAACAGCTTCTCCGCAGTCTCGGTCTCAAGGGAGTATCCATAGAAATTGACGCCGCTGGTGTAATACAGGTCGTAATCTCCGCCGCCGCTGATGAGGTCGTAGGCGTCGGACGGCATGGTGTAGCTCGTGCTGTCAAAGGTTCCTGCCTTGCTGTCGACGATATTGAGCTTGAAGTCATAGCTGCTCATGTCCATCGCAAGCACGCCGATGCGCCCATCGCGCAGAGTTGCGATCGAATAGATATAGCCGTCGACCGGGATCTCATAAGCGAGAGTGCCGTCTGGTGCAAAAGCGGTGAGCTTGATGCCGCTCATCACAAGGGCGTTGCCGGCTTCGTCGAGCACGAACTGGCTGACATAGAAGTCGTCAGACGAGGTGTCCGCATCAAGCTTTGCGCTGCTCACTTCCGCACCGGTCTTGTCGAGCACGCGCAGGTAGTAGGTGTTTTCGCTCTGGTAGTAGTTGTAATAATCGTCGCTGTCGCTCTTGATATCGGCAGGAGCGTCTGACCATGAGAGGTAGACGTTCTCGATGATCGTCAGGCTGCCGTCGTCATTCACGGCGATACCGGCGATGCTGTGGCTGCTTGCGTAGTCGCGCTTATCCGCGCTGCTCTGATCTTCCTCGACAGGGACGTAGCTTTCAAGCTTCGTCACCTTGCCGCCAAAGTCCGTGAAGGTGATGTACGGCGCGTACACGTCATACTGCCCCTCATAATCGGGCGTCACGCCCTCGGGTGTATTGTCGCCGACCTTCTCATTGCCGACGCTGTAGAACCCGTCGGCGGTCACGGTCTGGGGCTGGGAGTCATCCTTGCTGTTTTCGCGCAGCTTTGTGAAGCTCGCGCTGTAAACAAATTCCGGGGCCGGCTCGGTATTCTTCGTGCCGGTCTGTTTAGTATCGCTGCCTGTGCTCCCGCTCTGGCCGCAGGCGGCAAGGCTGAATATCATGCACAGCGCCATAAGCAGTGCGGCACAGGATCTGAATTTATGCTTCATGTTGACCTCCTAGTTGATTTGATACGCCCTGCATTATAGCACATGTTGTTATGTAAATTTCTTAAGTTTTCATAAACGATGTTTAATTCGTCTTAATGAAAATAAAATCAGCACCAATCAGGTGCTGATTTCTCATTTTACTTTTTTGCCGCCATTTTGAATGCGAACACGATGTTCACGATGCTCAGTGCGGCGACAGTGCCGACGAGCGCAAGCTCAAAGCTGAAGGGGATAAGGTTCCGCACAAGTACGATGATGCCAAGCAGGACAATATCTACGGTTATGCGCAAGAGGTTTGCGATGAGCATGGCGGAGTCCTTGTTCTTCTTTATCGCGGCCTTTGTGATGGAGCAGTTTATAAAAGCGCCGATGCAGCCCCATATAATTCCGACCAGCGCGCCGATAACATATTTCATAATGCGTCCCTCTTTGTTATTTTTATAAATGTAAATCAAATTCTACCATAACTGCGAGCTTTTGCCAAGCACGGATCATCAGGCATTTCAAATTTCCAATGCAGCATTTGCCGCGGCTATATTTTTTCAAGCCGCAGATAATAACAGCGTCGAGAAATTCGACAAAATAAAAAAGAGAGAGGAACGATATCCATGAGCCCTAAGGAACTGCTCTATATTGAGGACGCGCTCGGCCACACCCAGTATCTTATGACCCAGTGCCGCACCGCCGCAAGCCAACTTACAGACCCCGTACTGCGCCAGCAGGCGCAGCAGCTTCTCAACGGCAATCAGAGACTGTTCGCAAAGTTTTACGAGCTTGTATAAGGAGGCACGGCAATGAACGACAAAGACATTATGGAAGGCATACTTCTTACCACCAAGGGCGTGTGCGACCTGTATATGCACGGATCCATCGAGTCCGCGACACCGAACGTACACCAGACCTTCAATGCCGCGCTCAACGATGCGCTGTGCATGCAGAACAACATCTATAACGAAATGGCGCAGCACGGCTGGTACCCCTCGGAGCAGGCACAGCCGCAGCAGATCCAGCAGATAAAGCAGAAGTTCTCAAGCGTGCAGTAAACAGCGGCATGAAAATCCCGGATGGAAGCCTTGCTTCCGTCCGGGATTTTATATGGTGCTGTATCACGGCTTTCTGCCATTGCAGAAATAGAACACGGTGAGAAGTCCCGGCCCGCAGTGCGCGCCGATGACGACGCCGAGGTTGCTGATGGTGATCTCGCCGATGTCGGGAAACGCCGTGCGGACTTCATCACGCACGTGCTCGGCGTCTTTGAGGCAGTCGGCATGGAGGATGTGCATCTCAAGCCCATTGGTGTCGACCTGCTTGAGATCGTCCGTGATGCCGCGCAGTATCTCTGCGAGCGCCGCCTTCCTGCCGCGCACCTTCTTTGCCACGTCGAGCGTGCCGCCGTCAGGGACGTACAGCACGGGCTTTACCGACAGCAGCGACCCGACCAGCGCCGAGGCGTTTGAGACGCGGCCGCCGGCCTTGAGATAGTTGAGGTCGTCCACGGTGAAGCGGTGGGCAATTTTGAGCTTATTTTCCTCGCCCCATTTGATGACCTCGTCATAGCTCATGCCCGCTTCCATGCGCTTTACCATGGTCTCGACCAGCAGGCCGAGACCGCCGGAGATGCAGAGCGTGTCCATCACATAGAGCTTGCGGTCGGGGTGCTCCTTGCGCGCCATCTCCGCGCCGATGAGCGCCTTTTCATAAGAGACGGACATCTTCTTCGACATATCGAGGAAGATAACGTCCTTGCCGGAATCGAGCAGGGAATTGAAAAAGTCGCAGTATATATACTCGTTTATCATCGAGGTCTTGAGCAGATCCCCGTTATTGCGCATTCCCTTGTACACCGCGTCGCGCGACTCCTCGCGGCAGTCGTCCTCATACAGCTTGTCGCCGATAGTGTAGCTGTAGCTGACAAAGGGTATGCTGTGTGCGTCCAGATAGTCCCTCGTGAGATCAGAGGTGGAAGATGTGGCGATGATATAGTCTGACATGGTACCAGTCCTTTCCAGTCTGTGTTTGAAAGTTAGCTTTGAAGAAATACTTCAAAAATTAGTATAAAAAATTTTGCACCGGATGTCAATTCAAATATTTTTGAACCTGCCCAAAATCCGCGCGCATTATTGACTTGGGTACATGAGGCATGATATAATTTATCGCACAGTAAGGTTTTTTGACGGTTTGGGCACAGGTTGATTCTGTGCCTTTTTATATTGGCAGCGCTGTTTCATGGAGGTTTTGCGTATGTCGGACAGGCTTGGAGAATTGAAAACGGTGCACGTGAGCGCGTCTGTGGACTATGACGTCGTCATTGGCGCGGGGCTGCTCGATGAGCTTGATACGTTTGTCCGCCCGTTCTGCGCCGGGAAAAAGGTCGTGCTCGTTTCGGATGACGAGGTTTTCCCGCGCTACGGTTCGGCCGCGGCCGCTGCGTTTGAGGGGGCGGGAGCCGAGGTGTTCACTTTCGTTTTCAAAAGCGGCGAGGAGTCAAAGTCGTTTGCGACCTATGAGGAGCTTACGGAGTTTATGTGCCGCTGCCGCCTCAGCCGCAGCGACATTGCCGCCGCGCTCGGCGGCGGGGTCACGGGCGACCTGACGGGCTTTGCCGCGGCGACCTACCGGCGCGGCATGGATTACATCCAGCTGCCGACGACGCTGCTTGCGGCGGTGGATTCCTCCGTCGGCGGCAAGACGGCGATAAACCTGCGCGCGGGGAAAAACCAGCTCGGCTGCTTCCACCAGCCCGCTGCGGTGATCTGCGATACGGATGCCTTCTCCACGCTGCCCGAGCGCGAGGTGCGCAGCGGGAGCGCGGAGATAATCAAGTACGGTGTGATCGGGGACGAGGGTTTCTTCGAGTCGCTGGGCGAGGAGCCGATATCCGCGCGCTATGAAGCGGTCGTGGAGTGCTGCGTTTCGATGAAGCGGGACTTCGTCGCGCGCGACGAGTTTGACCGCGGGGACAGGCGGTACCTGAACTTCGGGCACACCATCGGCCACGCCGCGGAGCGGTGCAGCGGGTATACGCTCCCACACGGCTACGCCGTCGCGATGGGCATGGCCGCGATAAGCCGCGCCGCGGAGAGCTTCGGCATAAGCGAAAAAGGTACGGCGGAGCGGATAGAGAAAATGCTCAAGCGCTATGGCCTGCCGACAGAGATAAACTTTGCACGGGATGATATGCTCGATGCAATGCTGTCGGACAAGAAGTCTGACGGGAGCAGCGTCGCGCTGATAGTCCCGGAGCGGATAGGCCGCTGCCGGATAGAGAATGCCGGGGCAGCAGAGCTTTGCGAATGGCTGAAAGCGGGCGGAATAAAATGACAAGGCTAATCGAACCCGGCGCGCGCCGCGGAGAAGTCCGCGCGGCTGCGTCAAAATCCCAGGCGCACAGGTACCTTATCTGCGCTGCGCTGACAGGGCACACGGTGCGGGTGAAAAACGCGGGAAGCTCGCAGGATATCCGCGCGACACTGGCGTGTCTGAGCGCGCTGCTCTACGCGGATGGCGGCACGCGCCGCCTTGACTGCGGCGAGAGCGGCACGACGCTGCGCTTCATGCTGCCGCTTACGGGCGCACTCGGCGCTGACGCGGAGCTTATACTGCGCGGGCGTTTGCCGGAGCGGCCTATCGAGCCGCTCGCGCGGGAGCTGTGCGCGCACGGGATGCGCATCGAGCGGCAAGAAAATATACTGCGCTGCTCCGGTGCGCTGCGTCCGGGGGCTTTCACGCTGCCGGGGGATGTGTCGTCCCAGTTCATATCGGGGCTGCTGATGGCGCTGCCGATGCTCCCGGGGGACAGCACACTGAACATAACGGGACAGCTCCAGTCCGCACCCTATGTCGCCATGACTCTTGAGGCGCTTCGGCTCAGCAGAATAAGCGTGACAGAGACTGCCGACGGCTATCATATCCCCGGCGGGCAGAGCTATGACGCACCGGAGATGATGACCGTCGAGGGCGACTGGTCGAACGCCGCGCCGTTTCTGTGCATGGGCGCGCTGTCACACAGCGGCGTTGCCGTGACGGGGCTGAACCCCGAATCTGTCCAAGGCGACAGAGCCATAGTGCAGATACTGCGCGAGCTTGGCGCAGTTGTTGAGGTATGCGGTGATCGCGTGAGCGTCCGCCGCGGGACGCTGCACGGAGCAGTGATAGACGCGGCGATGATACCGGACATTATCCCCGCGCTCGCAGCGCTGTGTGCGGCGGCGGACGGGGAGACGAGAATCGTAAACGCCGGGCGGCTGAGACTGAAGGAGTCCGACAGGCTCGGCGGCACGGCGCGGCTGCTCCGCGCACTCGGCGCGGACGCGCGCGTTGACGGAGACAGCCTTATTATCCGCGGCAGACCGGAGCTTTCAGGCGGCATGGCGGAGACAGAGTCCGACCACCGCATGGCGATGGCGGCGGCTGTTGCGGCCTGTGCCTGCCGCGGGGCAGTCACGGTCACAGACCCCGGCTGCGTCAAAAAATCCTATCCCGGCTTTTGGGACGATCTTTCCTCATTGGAGGCAGATACATGAATGGCTTTTACGGTGAATGTCTGCGCCTTGAAATATTCGGCCAGTCGCATGCGGAGTCCGTCGGCATGACGCTTGAGGGCGTACCCGCCGGGGCGCGCGTGGACTTTGACGCGCTTCTGCATTTCATGCAGCGCCGCGCGCCGGGGCGGAGCGAGTACGCCACGGCGCGCCGCGAGGCGGACGTGCCGGAGTTCACTTCCGGGCTGTGCGGCGGCGAGGCGGACGGCACGCCGATCACTGCGGTCATACGCAACACCGATGTGCGCCCGCGCGATTATGACGCGCTGCGTACCGTGCCGCGGCCGGGACACGCGGACTATTCGGCGTGGCTCAGGTACGGCAGCATACCCACGGGCGGCGGAGAGTTCTCCGGGCGCATGACGGCGCCGCTATGCATCGCGGGCGGGATATGCTTGCAGCTGCTTGAAAATGAGGGCGTGAGCATCCGGGCGCGCGTCAACGAGATAGGCGGCGCGCACGATGAAAAAGCGATGCACGATAAGATCATGCAGGCCAAGGCGGAGGGGGACTCCGTCGGCGGTGTGATCGAGTGCGTTGCGGAGGGAGTCCCGGCAGGGCTCGGCGGCGCGCTGTTCGGCGGCATGGAGAGCCGTATATCCGCCGCGGTGTTCGGCATCCCGGCGGTAAAGGGCATAGAGTTCGGCGCGGGCTTTGCTTCGGTACGCCTGCGCGGCAGCGAGAATAACGATGAATTCTGCATCAATGGCGGCAGGATAGAGACGCGCGGCAACAACTGCGGCGGCATCCTCGGCGGCATCACGGACGGTATGCCGCTTGTGTTCCGCGCAGCGGTGAAGCCGACGCCGTCGATAGCGAAGCCGCAGCGGAGCGTCGATTTGCACACGCTTGAGGAGACGACGATAGAGATACACGGCCGGCACGATGCGTGCATAGTGCCGCGCGCGGTGCCGTGCGTGGAAGCCGCGGCGGCGATAGCTATATATGACGCGTGGCTTGCGCGCAGAGGAGATACGGAACGGGCATGAAGCTTGAGGAATACAGAGAGAAAATAGACGCAGTCGATGAGAAGCTTGTCGCGCTCTTTGCCGAGCGGATGGAGCTTTCGCGCGCCATTGCGGAATATAAGAAAGAGAACGGCCTGCCGGTGCTCGACGCTTCGCGCGAGAAAGAGAAGCTGGACAGGGTCGCAGAGCAGTCGCCGGCGGAGCTGCGGGAGTATACGCGCAGGCTATATACGCTGCTCATTGAGCTGAGCCGTGATTACCAGCGGGAGCTTATCGGAAAGGAGCGCGGCTGATGCTCAGATGCGGACTGCTTGGGGAGAAGCTGGGGCACAGCTATTCCCCGGAAATACACAAAATGCTTGCCGGGTACGAATACCGGCTCTATGAGCGCCGAGCGGAGGAGCTTGAGAGCTTCATAAGAGGCGGCGAGTGGGACGGGCTGAACGTGACCATGCCGTATAAAAAGGCTGTGCTCCCGCTCTGCGATGAACTGGGCGAGCGCGCGCGGCTCTCCGGCAGCGTGAACACGCTGGTGCGCCGCGCGGACGGCAGCATCTACGGGGACAACACGGACATGTTCGGCTTTGAGAGCCTGCTGCGCGTGAACGGGATAGACCCCGCCGGGATGAAAGCGCTAGTGCTCGGCAATGGCGGAGCCTGCGCCTCGGTGCGCGCTGTGCTCGACAGCCTCGGCGCGGAAACCGTAGTCATAAGCCGCCGCGGGGAGGACAATTACAATAACCTTGAGCGCCACCGCGACGCGGGGATTATCGTGAACACTACGCCGCTGGGCATGTACCCGAAGAACGGCGCACAGGCGGTCGACCTGACGGCGTTTTCGGACTGCCGTGCGGTGCTGGACATCGTATATAACCCGGCGCGCACGGCGCTGCTGCTTCAGGCGGAGGAGCTCGGTATAAAGCACGCTGGCGGGCTGCATATGCTCGTCGCGCAGGCGAAGAGAAGCAGCGAGCTCTTCACCGGCGCACGCATCGACGATAATGAGATAGGCCGCATCGAACGGGCGCTTATGCACCGGATGATGAACATCGTCCTTGTCGGTATGCCCGGCTGCGGCAAGACGACCGTCGCGGGGATAATCGGCAGGATGACATGCCGCCCCGTGCAGGATGTGGACACTATGATCGAGCAGCGCGCGGGGATAACGATACCTGAGATATTCGCCAGAAGCGGCGAGGAGGGCTTCCGCAAAATCGAGACGCAGATAATAACCGAGGCCGGGGCGCAGTCGGGAACGGCGATCGCGACCGGCGGCGGGAGCGTGACGCGGCAGGAGAACTATGCACCGCTCCATCAGAACGCCGTGATCGTCTGGTTACAGCGCGATATCGATAAGCTCCCGCGCGACGGACGCCCGCTGTCCGCCCGCGCCGACCTGAACGAGATGTACCGCCGCCGCGCGCCGATGTACTCGGCGTTCGCGGACATGACCGCCGACAACAACGGCACGCCCGAGGCCGCGGCGGAGATGATACTGGAGGCGCTCAAATGAAGTTTCTGATAATAAACGGGCCGAACATCAATATGCTCGGCATCAGGGAACCGGAGATATACGGCGCGCAGAGCTATGCGGCGCTCACGGAGCTGTGCCGCAAAACCTGCGAGGCCGAGGGAATAGAAGTGAAGCTGTTCCAGTCGAACCATGAGGGCGCGATCGTGGACGAGATACAGGCGGCCTACGGCGTCTTCGACGGGATCATCATAAACCCCGCGGCCTATACGCACACGAGCATCGCGATACTCGACGCGCTCAAGGCCGTTGCGCTCCCTGCGGTGGAGGTACATATATCGGACATCGAGTCCCGCGAGAGCTTCCGGCAGCTGTCCTACGCCGGTATGGCCTGCGTCAGAACCTTTGCCGGCCTCGGCTTCGACGGCTACGTGCAGGCGATACGGTTCTTGAAGGGGTATGTGCTCAAGAATACGGAGCGGGAATTGAAAAGAGTGTGAAAAGAGTCGGTGCAGTTAACAGCTTATATGTTAACTGCACCGACATTGATATGGAAATAAGTGTTAGAATGAAATATCGTCAATACTATATTGGCTTGACGAAACATGAGCCCGATATTTGGGACAGCCATGACCATTTACCCGATTCCTTATAGTTGTTTCCCACTCGTTCCCACATAATATTCGAGTCGACATCTATTGAATCAATAATTGCTTGAATCGTTAATTGTAATTCTGGTTTGACTTTTTTCGGGACAGTGTAAACAACATCAGCGACATCTTTCCAATTTTCGCCTGTTCGCTCTTTGACTCGAAATAGTGTGATCTTTTTTTTCTCTGCAAATGTCATATTTTTGCCGTTCTTTTTTGTGTGCTTCTTCGGTATCATGCCACGCTGCACCGTCAAACTCAATCGCAAAATGGATTGACGGTACATAAATATCCAGCTCCATACCGTTATCACAATTGCTGAAAAAATAAGAAAAACCGCTCCTTTCGGAGCGGTTTTAGATGTTTTATAAAGAAAATTATGCGTTGCGGACGGAGTCAATGTGGCGGGTGAGGTCAAGCATCTTGTTGGAGAAGCCCCACTCATTGTCGTACCAAGCGACGAGCTTGACGAAATGATCGTTGAGGGAGATACCGGCCTGTGCGTCAAAGATGGAGGTGTGCAGATCGGTGCGGAAGTCGGAGGAGACGACCTCATCATCAACATACTCCAGAACGCCCTTCATGGAGCCTTCGGAAGCTGCCTTCATAGCGGCCTTGATATCGTCCATGGTGGCTGCCTTCTCAAGGCGGACAGTCAGGTCAACGACGGAGACATCGGGAGTGGGAACGCGCATGGACATACCGGTGAGCTTGCCGTTGAGCTCAGGGATGACCTTGCCGACTGCCTTTGCAGCGCCGGTGGAAGCGGGGATGATGTTGTTGTAGATGGAGCGTGCGCCGCGCAGATCCTTCTTCTTGGGGAAGCCGTCAACGATGGCCTGGGTAGCGGTGGAAGCGTGAACGGTGGTCATGAGGCCTTCGACGATGCCGAAGTTGTCATTGATGACCTTTGCCATAGGAGCAAGGCAGTTGGTGGTGCAGGAAGCGTTGGAGACGAACTGCATATCCTTGGTGTACTTGTCGAGGTTGACGCCGCAGACGAACATCGGGGTATCGTCCTTTGCGGGGCCGGACATGATGACGACCTTTGCGCCGGCATCGATGTGAGCCTGTGCCTTTTCCTTGGTCAGGTAAACGCCGGTGCACTCGAGAACGTAGTCAACACCCAGCTCGCCCCAGGGAATGAGGGTAGCGTCACGGTAGGACTTATCGGAGAGAACCTTGACGACCTTGCCGTTAACGGTAACGGTGCTGTCCTCGTCATTGCCGACGACTTCGCCGTCGAAGCGGCCGTGAACGGTATCGTACTTTACGCAGTAAGCGATGTGGGAAGCGGGATGGCCGGGAGCGTTGATGGCGACGACTTCGATGTCATCAGACTTGATGGCTGCTCTGAAAGCGAGAGAGCCGATGCGGCCGAAACCATTGATACCAACTTTGATCATTGTAATATCCTCCATTTTTAAGAAAATACGAAATTGATCCATATATAGACCCCGCGCGGCGGAAAACGCCGGGCAGGAAATATATGCTTTATTCACGTTCAAATAATAACATATAATATTCGTAAAAATCAATATGAAAAGCCCAGTTTCCGAAATAAAATGTGCCGAAATTTCGATATTTTATCTGCTGTTTTTCTGCTCGCTCTTGTTTATTTTGTCCAGCTTTGATAAAATATCCGTACAAAATGCCGCAGGAGGAATGTTGATATGCTTATGATCTCCGCCGATGTTCTCGCGTTGTCCAGCGAAGCCGCCGTGCTCGTGCGCGCCGGGAGGATACAGTTTGCAGATTCTGCTGCGAAAGCGATCCTTGGCGAAGGCTGCGTCGGCAGCGCGGTAAAGAGCGTGTTCGGCGTTGAGATAGCCGAAGCGCAGGCCGCTTCCTTTGTCGGCGACCTGCCGATAGGCGGGGTGCGCTACATCATCCGCGTGACCTCAATGGAGGGAGTGCGCGCAGTGTTCCTCACAAAGCATGAGGAGTCTGCCGCGCTTATAAACGACGCACTGATCTATTCACTGCGCAGCTGCCTGATGGGGCTGGGCGTCACGACAGAGATGCTCCGCACCCGCGCCGAGGCGGCCAAGGATACAGAGCTCCTTGCGGGGCTCGCTTCCGTGACGCATGATTATTATAGGATAAACCGTATGCTCTCGAACGTCACTCTGATACGCTCGATAGACGACGGGAGCCTGTTTTTTGTCCCGCGGCCGACCGACCTTGCGGCGCTGCTGGCACAGCTGGCTGACACTGTAAACCTCATAAGCGACGGGCCGCGCGTCGCCTATTACGGCCCTAAGGAGCTGACCGTGAGCATTGACCCGGCGCTTGCTGAGAACCTTGTCCTGAACCTTATTTCAAACAGCCTCACGCACGCCGCGGGCTGTACGAGGATCAGCCTGCGTCTCATAGAGGATCGCGAGCGGGTCGTGATCTCCGTCAATGACGACGGCTGCGGCATTGCGCCGGATAAGCTGCACTTCGTGTTCGACCGCTACCGGCACGGCTTCGGCATCTCGGACATAGACCACGGAGCAGGGCTTGGACTCACCGCTGCGCTCGCGATAGCAAATCTCCACGGCGGCACGCTCCTGCTGGAGAGCCGGGAGGGCAGCGGCACGACCGTGAGGGCGTCATTCAGCAGAAACCCCGTGCCCACGCAGCCGCTCTGTGCCGCGCAGGAGGAATCGGAGCGGGGTATGCGCACCCTGCTGACCGGCCTTGCCAATTGCCTGCCGGATAGCTGCTTCGGCGAAAAGTACGCGGAGTGATACAGATCATCCCCCTGCAAGCGCGTCTAAGCCTGCTCTGCAAGGTATATGCTCATCCTGCTCTGTATTTCCCGCGCCGCATCCTCGGCAGTTCCCTTGCCCTCAAGGTACGGGGTGACTGCCCACGTGATTATATCGATAACTGCCTCGTCCGTGCACACGACCTTGTCCGCGCCGTACACGATGCCGCGCAGGATCTCGGCGTCCTCCTCTGAGAAGTACGGATAAGGAAGATTTTCCCCGCTCGTGTCGCGGTTGAGCTCCGCCTGCATCGCCTGTTCAAAGGTCTCTTTCAGAACGGGGATGCCATTGCGGATGCTGGGCTTTTCCTCGCTGCCGATGAAGGTCCTCAAAAATCGCCATGCCCCGTCGCGGCTGCTGCCGGAAGCGAGGATACCCACGCTTGTGGACACGCCGCCGGTGCGTATATCGAGTTCTTCTGAAAGATATCCCGAAGAGCCTGAAACTCCGGGCTTTCCGAGCTTGAGGAAATAGCTTCCGTTTCCTGCCGCGTCAGGAAAACCGGCGACCGAATAGTCCCCGCGCATGGTCATATGGGTCCTGAACCCAATGTCCCAGACCAAGTCATAGCTTATGCAGCACAGGGCGCTGCCGCGGGCGTATTCCACGGCGCTCCCGGTCATTTGCTTCAGCAGTGAGAGCCATGAGACGAAAGCAGGGGAGTCGAAACTGCAGGTGCCGTTAGTCATGTCGATGAACTCCGCCGTCGCCGCCCATGAGAACAGCAGCTTCATGTTCTCCGGGAGCGACGGTACTTTTAGCTCCGGGTTCTCCCGTATAAGCTGCTCGACGCCGCTCACCGTCCATGTATCGTCACCGGCAAATTCCGGGTGCGTATACATGGTGAGGATGGTGTACTTGTCGACATACTCATATAACCCGCCGTTATTCATCATGCTGCTCAGCAGCGTGGGGATGAAATCATCGCGGCTCAGGGTGTCGTCTGCGTCGATGTACGGGAGCAGGTCGACAAGCAGCTGCCTGTCGACAGCGCCGCCGGGCAGCAGGCTCGTGTCTATCAGGTCGATGTCGCTCCCCGTTGCGATAGACATCAGCATTCTATTGCGCTCGTTTTCATCATTGCAGATATACGGCCTTACCTCGACGCGGTACTCGGGATCACTGTTATTGAACCTGAGTATCGCGTCCATCAGTTTATCCGAACAGATATACGAATGTATGGCGGAATTGTTCTGCACTGAGCTGTCCCCGAAGCAGGCCAGCACCAGGGGCTTCTTTACCGGCACCGGAGCCCTGGAGACCTTCGTTATCCTGTCAGTCATGTGGAAAATATCGCCGTTTGAGTTTTCCAGACCATCCCATCCGTAAAGGCGGCTGTAGCTCAGCGAGACGTCCATCCATGAAAACAGCTCTGTCTCCTCGTCCGAGAGGGATACCGAATACAGGGTGCTGTCTTTCGTCGTCAGAAAGCGCCCAAGGCAGCTGCCGTAAACAGGCTGATCCTTCATTTTGCTGACCGTGTCCGTATATTGGAGCGCGGCCTTATCCAAGTGAGCGACGCCGTCGTACGTGCCTACGTACATTTCGCCGTCTACGTATACATGGAGCCCACCGCCCAGTATCTCAAGCGGCGGTCTGTCAATGACTTCGGCCATGGGATCGAGCAGATACGTCGTCTCTCCGTCGCTGAGGAGCGCGCGGTCTTTGTCCAGCGCGATGAGCGCCATGTAATAGGGCTGGTGCTCGTCCCATGCAAGGTATGAGCATGTCTGCTCCCCGGTCTCTGCGTCTATGTACACAAGGTAGTAATTCAGCGCCCGCGAATGGTCGCCGGCGCTTATCTCCGCGTCCATATAGCTCTCTCTCAGCACGACCCAGAATGAGCCCTCAGCCGCGGAAAAGAACTCTACCGTGGGGCATATCGCAGGCTCGGTGCCGAGGTCGTACCGCTGCCATGCGTCATTGAGCGTATCATAGCTTGCGACTGCGATGCCGCCGTCGGTCGTGTATGCCGCGGTGTGGAACCAGTCCCCGACCGGGGCGCTGCATTTGAAGCTCTCGACCCATTCGGGAGTTTCGACTTCTGTGCTTACATAGCCCATGACGGTCTCCGTGGGCATCTGAGGTTCGGCAATGGTTATTGCGTCTGCCGCTGTGTCCGCCGGGCTTTGCGCGGCGGGAGACGCGCCGTGCGCGCAGCCGCTCGATGCGAGCAGCACAGCGGCGATGAGCATGGCGCAGATGAGCTTTATGTGTTTTCTCATAACTCCTCCATATAGGTCAAATATTGCAAGTTCCGGCTGACCTTTCCATATATGCCAATATTTGAGACGAATGATAAAACGATAATGTTCCCTGAGCATTGCCGCAGAAAGAGTGTTTGACTTGCGTAGAAAACACGGCTATAATAAAATCAGAAAATATGGAGGGAGGCAGAAATATGTGTACGGCTGATGCGGGGCTGATCGCCCGTGAAGTTTACAGTGAATGCAGCAAGGTGTTCCCCGGCAGAATACACGATGCTTATCTGTACGGCTCGTATGCCCGCGGTGACTTTGACAGCGAATCGGATATAGATATTCTGCTGACCGTGGATGCTGACAGCACCGAGATATCCAGACGCAGATATGATCTTGCGGAGATAACCAGCAGTCTCAGCCTGAAGCATGATATAACCGTGTCTGTGACTGCGAAGCCGCTCTCTCAGTTCAGGCAGTATTCCGAGGTCTTGCCTTTCTACAAAAACGTCTTGCGGGAAGGGATAAACTATGCGGTATGAAGAAAAGAAAGCCCTGTCGCACGCGCGCGTATGGAACATGCGGCAGAGTGCCTTTCCGCTGCAAGCAGCCTGCTTTTGAGCGGGAACTATAAAAGCGCGGCGAACCGCTCATATTATGTTATGCTGTTTTTCATGCAATGCGTGCGGTGCTCGCGTATGATGAGATCGATATGAAAAAGCACAGCGGAGTGATCGCTGAGTTCCGGCGGCTATATGTCAAGACAGGTGTTTTTGACGGCGATATGTCCAAGACGATCTCAGTGCTGTTTGATGTCCGCACAGAGAGTGACTACGATGATTTCTTTATCATCTCAAAGGAAGAAGTAGTACAGCAGGCAGAAAGCACACAGCATTTTCTGAGTAAAAAATGAATATCTATCCGCTGATGAGCCCACGGTTTGACCGTGGGTTCATTTCTTCTGTCCGCCCGATATTTAACATTTTCTTTATGGCAGCGCCCGCGATTTTGTAACAAAAGCAAAAAACGAGTGTCAAAAATCTGCCAAACGGCGGGGAAAGCTGGTGGTTTTGGCAATGGAATATTACCGGGCACTGTGCTATAATGTGGTACAATGCGTGAGAATTTGAAGATTCGCAAAACAGTCGGCAAAACCGATAATTATATGTTAGATCGGGGGAGGAGACATGAAGAAAGTAGAGTTTACCGAAACAATACTGAGGGATGCGAACCAGTCGCTTATCGCGACGAGATTGCCGTATGAGAAGTTTGCGCCGATGCTGGCGGAGATGGACAAGGCGGGGTTCTATTCCGTGGAATGCTGGGGCGGCGCGACCTTTGACGTGTGCCTGCGCTTTCTCAATGAGGATCCGTGGGAGCGCCTGCGCAAGATCCGCGCGGCGATGCCGAACACCAAGCTCCAGATGCTCCTGCGCGGGCAGAACATCCTCGGCTATAAGCATTACAGCGACGATATCGTCCGCCGCTTCGTGCGCGCGTCCGTCAGAAACGGCATAGACATCATCCGTATATTCGACGCGCTCAACGATACGGATAACCTCAAGGTCGCCATAGAGGAGACCGTGAAGTCCGGGGCGATGGCCTCCGGTGCTATCTCCTATACCACGAGCCCCGTACACACTCTGGATAAGTATGTCGAGCTTGCAAAGGAAATGGCCGCGATGGGCGTGGGCTCCATCTGCATAAAGGACATGGCCGGTATAATGACGCCGCAGAGCTGCTATGACCTCGTCTCCGCGCTGAAGGACGCGGTCGACCTGCCGGTCGTGCTGCATACGCACTGCACGACGGGGCTTGCCTTCATGACCTACCTCAAGGGCATCGAGGCCGGGGCGGACGTTATCGATACCGCTATATCCCCGTTCTCCGGCGGCACCTCGCAGCCCGCGACCGAGACGATGTATTACACCCTCAAGGAAATGGGCTATGACATGAGCTTAGACCCGGCGATCCTGCACAAGATGGCGGACTACTTCAAGCACGTCCGCGCCGAGTACATTGCCGACGGCACTCTTAACCCCATTTCCCTCACGACTGACACCCAGTGCCTTACCTACCAGATCCCCGGCGGCATGCTCTCGAACCTGCTCAGCCAGCTCAAGATGATGAACAAGCTGGATAAGTTCGATGAAGCGCTTGAGGAGACCCCGCGCGTGCGCAAGGACATGGGCTATCCGCCGCTCGTCACTCCGACGAGCCAGCTCGTCGGCACTCAGGCCGTGCAGAACGTCCTCGCCGGTGAGCGGTATAAGAACGTCGGCGCGGAGATGCGCGCATACTGCCGCGGCGAATACGGCAAGACCCCCGCGCCCATCGACCCTGAGGTCAGGGCAAAGATCCTCGGCGATGAGAAGCCCATCGAGGGCCGCTATGCCGAGACTCTCCCGGCGGACACCTTCGAGAAGGCGCAGGCCGAGCTTGGCGACACCGCAAGATGCGAGGAGGATGTGCTCAGCTACATCGCTTTCCCGCAGGTGGCGGAGAACTTCTTTGAAAAGCGCAGAGAGGCGGAGGAACACAGCGTCCGCTATTCAATAGAGCAGATCTGAGGAGAAATGAATTATGAATGACCTTATAAACATTTCTGTCGGCGACGCCGCGATGACGGCGCTGCTGGGCTACGCGGTCGTGTTCATCGGGATCATAATGCTGATGATCCTTGTGATGTTCGTCGGCGACCTTATGTTCAAGAGCGCAAAGCGCAAGGCGGCCAAGGCTCCCGCAGCTGCACCTGCTGCACCTGCCGCACCGGCAGCCGCTCCCGGCACTGCCGGAGAGCTGAAGCTCTATGACACCGATCCGAGAGACGCCGCAATGGTCATGGCCATTGTTGCGGATAAGCTTGGGAAACCTTTAAATGAACTGCGCTTCAAATCCATCAGGGAGGTCAAGGACAAATGAAATACAAAGTAACTCTCAATAACCGCGTATACGAGGTAGAGGTAGAGCAGGGCGAGGCCATGCTCGTGAACGAATATGAGCTGGCAGCTCCCGCTGTCGCAGCACCTGCCGCAGCGCCTGTTGCAGTAGCCCCTGCCGCGGCTCCCGCAGCCGCACCGGCAGCCGGCGCGCTCGCCGCGGGCGAGGTCATCACCAGCCCCATGCCCGGCAATATCCTGAAGATAAACATCACGCAGGGTCAGAAGGTCAACGAAGGCGACGTGCTCATCGTTCTTGAGGCCATGAAGATGGAGAACGAGATCTCCGCCACGAAGTCCGGCACGGTAGCGCAGATCAATGTTACCAAGGGCGCGGTCGTTGAGACCGGCACTCCGCTGGTCGTCATCGCATAAGGAGGAAAGCTATGGACGTTCTTGGAGTGTTCTATAAGCTGTGGTCAGAATCGGGCTTCTCTGCCTTTTTCATGGACGGCGGCTGGAAGAACCTTATCATGATCCTCATCGCCTTTGTGCTTCTGTACCTCGGCATCGTCAAGAAGTTCGAGCCGCTGCTGCTCGTCGGCATAGCCTTTGGCTGCCTGCTGTCGAACCTGTCGTACTTCGTTGCTCTCGGCGGCGGCAACGCTCTGTATCACCCGGAGCTGTGGGAGGCCTTCCTTGATGAGGCAAGCCCCTTCTATCACAGCTACGGCCACATTATGAGCAACGCAGGTCTCCTTGACTTCTTCTATATCGGCGTCAAGGCCGGTATCTATCCCTCGCTCATCTTCATGGGCGTGGGCGCGATGACGGACTTCGGCCCGCTGATCGCAAATCCCAAGAGCCTGCTGCTCGGTGCGGCGGCGCAGCTGGGTGTGTTCGTCGCGTTCTTCGGCGCGATCCTGCTCGGCTTCACCGGCCCTCAGGCGGCTTCCATCGGCATCATCGGCGGCGCGGACGGCCCGACCGCGATCTACCTCACAACGAAGCTCGCTCCGGAGCTGCTCGGACCTATCGCCATCGCGGCGTATTCGTACATGGCGCTGATCCCGCTTATCCAGCCGCCCATCATGAAACTGATGACCACCGATAAGATGCGCAAGGTCAAGATGGTGCAGGCGCGCGAGGTCTCGAAGACCGAGAAGATAATCTTCCCCATAGTCGTCAGCACCTTCGTCATCCTGCTCCTGCCCTCGACGGCTCCGCTGATAGGCTGCCTGATGCTCGGCAACCTCTTCCGTGAGACCGGCGTTACCGACAGACTCTCCGACACGGCGCAGAACGCGCTGATGAACATCATCACCATCTTCCTTGCAACGAGCGTCGGCGCGACGATGGGCGCGGAGACCTTCCTCAACATCCGCACGATATACATCATCTTCCTCGGGCTTGTGTCCTTCTCGATATCCACTGTCGGCGGTCTTCTCGGCGGCATCGTGATGTACAAGACCTCCGGCGGCCAGATCAATCCACTCATCGGTTCGGCGGGCGTGTCCGCGGTTCCTATGGCGGCGCGCGTGTCTCAGGACGTCGGCCGCAAGTACAACAAGAACAACTACCTGCTCATGCATGCCATGGGCCCGAACGTTGCAGGCGTCATCGGCTCTGCTATCGCCGCCGGTTTTCTCCTCTCCGTCTTCGGCTAAAGCATATCCGCAAAACGATAAAACGCCATCGGTCACTGACCGATGGCGTTTTAATATATGTGATCAAATTAGCCGTTCCAAGCGTGGATCTGCTCGCGCAGCCACTGTGCCCATTCGTCTATGCCCTCGCCGTTTCTTGCGGAGATGGGGATGATCTTCATGTTCGGGTTGAGCTTGCGCACGTACTTCTTGCAGGCTTCGATGTCGAAGTCAAAGTACGGCAGCACATCGATCTTGTTGATGAGCAGCACGTCGCAGATGGAGAACATCAGCGGGTACTTGAGGGGCTTGTCGTCGCCCTCGGGGACGGAGAGTATCATTGCGTTCTTGACAGAGCCGGTGTCAAACTCCGCCGGGCAGACGAGGTTGCCGACGTTTTCAAGAATTGCGAAGTCGATATCGTCCACGCCGAGCCCCTCGAGTCCCTGACGGGTCATGCCCGCGTCGAGATGGCACATGCCGCCGGTGTGGAGCTGGATGACCTTCGCACCGGTCTTCTCAATAGTCGCGGCGTCAACGTCGGAGTCAATGTCGGCCTCCATGACGCCGATGCGGAACTCGTCCTTCAGCGCGGCGATAGTCGCTTTCAGGGTCGTGGTCTTGCCGGAGCCGGGGGAGGACATGAGATTGAGCAGGAAAGTCCTGTCCTTCTTGAGCTGCTCGCGAAGCAGATCGGCCTCACGGTCGTTGTTTTCAAATACGCTCTTTTTTATTTCGAGTATTCTGTAGCCTTCCATATTGCACCTCTGAAGTCAATAAAAATAAGTAATTGCAGTATAGCACAAATCAACCGAGTAATTCAATAGTCCGGCGAAATTGCGCGTCAAATTCCCGCTCGGCGCTGCCGTCAGTATCCGAGAAGCTGAGCTTCCCGCAGTCGTAGAGTTCGAGCAGCGGCGAATCTGATGCGGAGTCAAGCTCGCTCACCGGCACAAGTCCGGAGTCGAGCGCAAGCTTTGACAGCCGCTCCCTGCCGCATAGCCAGTCGATGAAAGCAATGGCCGCATCGGAGTTCCGATTCTCATTGTGGAGCACTGCGATCCCTAAAAGCTCCGCCGGGCGCATATCGCTGCCGCCCTCGGGAAGCGGCGCGAGTGACGCGGAGAGCGAGGAGGGGAGACCGCCGCCGAGCGCGGTCGACTGTGCCAGCGTACACAGAAGCTCACCCGGTAGGGACGCCGCCGCGGAGAGCCCGCCGCTATACGCGCATTGGGCAAGTGCGTTATATATCTTCACATAGTCCTCAGCCCTTGCGTCGGGCGCGGCGGGATCAAAGTCCGCGCCGAGCGAGAGCAGCGCGCCGCGGAACACGGCTGCGTATGAGTCCGCTGCGAGGAACGCAGCGCCGCTCGACGCGGCGTAGTCCTGCGCTGTATCGAGCAGGGCTTCAAGACTGTCCCATGATGCGGGCAGTCCCGCCGCTTCGCACTTGGCGGTGTTTGTCAGCAGCACCGTCACCCTTGCACCGAGCGGAAAAAAGTATTCTCCAACGCCCTCAAGCCCGGAGACCTCCTGCGCCCATACATCCGCATCCGTCTCGAACCTTGCAAGCACCGCGCGCGAATCGAGCTGCACGGCCTTAGCATGACTGCACAGCAGCAGATCGGGCATATCCGTTTCAAATGCCGCGCCGAGGGCGGCCTCATCCTCAAAGCTCTGCACCGCAACGGGGCGCGCCTGTTTTCCGCCGCGGCGGTTATAGTCCGAGACGAGGGACGCCAGCGCCTTGTCCGAGCAGTCACCCGATATGTACCATAGCCTGAGCGGCTGGGCGGAGGAGCTGCCGGGGGAGAGCGTTAAAAACAAGCACATAGCAAAGGCGGCTACGAGCGCGGCAGCCGCCGCGAGACGCCATTTTTTCATCATGTACTCCATTCGTAAAGAAATGACTTGTCTGTATTTTATCACTCCGCAGCGGATATGACAAGCCATTTGATATTTCGCGGCGGATGTGGTAAAATCTCCGCGAAAGGATCAGGAGGTATAAGCAATGAAATATAAAGCAGTTTTGTTTGACATGGACGGTACCGTCCTCAATACGCTCGGTGACCTTGCCGCGGCGGTGAACCACACCCTGCGCGAGTTTTCCATGCCGGAGCGCAGCATAGCCGAGGTCGCGGCGGCACTCGGCAACGGCGCGGCCTATCTTATCGCGCATACCGTCCCGGCGGGGACGCCAAAGGAGCTGACGGACAAGGTGCTCGCGGCCTATGCGCCGTACTATGACGCTCACTGCGATATTCTGACCGGCCCCTATGACGGCATCGTTCCGCTGATGCAGAAGCTGCGCGAGCGGGGAGTGAAGCTTGCGGTCATTTCCAATAAGCAGGACACCGCGGTAAAGCCGCTGGCCGAGAAGTATTTTCCCGGGCTTCTTGAGATCGCCGTCGGCGAGAGCGCCGAGGTGCGCCGCAAGCCGAACCCGGACGCTGTGCTTGCAGCGCTGTGCCATATCGGTGTCGAGCGCGAGGACGCGATATACGTCGGCGATACCGAGGTCGATCTCCAGACCGCGCGCAACGCCGGGATGGAGTGCGCATCAGTCGACTGGGGCTTCCGCACGCGCGAACAGCTCGTTGAGATAGGCGCGGAGCATATATTCGATACCGTGCAGGAGCTTGAGGAGTACCTGCTGAAAAATTAATAAAGACCAATACAGAAAGGCGTGCTGCATTGATTTGCAGCACGCCTTTTAACGTAAATTTATAAAGCCGTCTTTTTTATCTGCGCCCAACGGCGGGGATACTTCGCCGGGGTGTCTGAGACCTTGCGGATGATGACTGCGCTGTGGGCGATGTCCGTGCCGGGAATGCGGTAATCTGTCCGCTTCTCAACGCTCCCGCCCAAAAGCCGTATCGCGTTTGCGGCCTCTTTAAGCTCCGTGTCAAGCTCCGGCCCCTTCATGGCGATGAAGGCTCCGCCGCGCTTTACGTAAGGCAGGCACAGCTCGCACAGCAGGTTCAGCCTTGCGACCGCGCGGGACACAGCAAAGTCGAAGCCCTGGCGGTATCCATCCGGCATCTCCTCCGCCCGTGCGTGGACGCACTCCACATCGTCAAAGCCGAGCTTTGCGCAGGTATCGCGCAGAAAGCCGATGCGCTTATCGAGACTGTCGAGCAGCGTGAGCTGCATTTCCGGACAGGAGATCTTCAGCGCAAGGCCGGGGAAGCCCGCACCGGTGCCGACGTCTATCACGCGCGAGCCCGCAAAGTCCTGCATACCGAGCAGCGCCGCGCAGTCAAGAAAGTGCAGGCGCGCCACATCCGCTTCACCGGAGATGGCGGTGAGGTTCATGACCTTGTTTGTCTCTTCAAGGTTTTCGTAGTATATGCGGTAGCGCTCCGCGGCTCTGCCGTCAAGCTCAAGGCCGAGCTCGGAAAAGCCGCTGCGCAGAATTTCTTCAAGCATAGTCTCTCTCATTTATAAAAGTTATGGTGGCCGATCGTCTCGACAAGCTCCAGCGAGGAATCAAACCAGCCGCTGCCGTAGTCCGGGTTCACGAAATACAGGCAGTCTCCCACGGTGCTGCAGCCCTCAAGGCAGAGATAGGCCGCGATGGTCGCCTGCTCCGTCGGCTCCATAAAAATGCCGCCGGTAGATATCGGCTCGAACTGGATAGTGTGCTCCGTGTCATATATCACTTCAAATATCGTGTCGGGAAAATCCGGGGAGCTCAGCCGGTTCATGACGACGTTGCCGACGCCTATCTGCCCCGCGAGCGGCTCAAACTTTGCTTCGGCATTGATTATCTGCGGCAGCCAGTACAGCAGCTCGGCATCGTAATTGAGCTCGTAGTAGTTCGCCCCGCCGGATATGACGGCGAGCTTATCAGTCGAAAGCTCCAGCCGGGCAGCGGAGACACTGACCTCTATGCCGAAGAGCCGCTCGATCGTATCACCCGGCAGATAGAGCACATCGCCCCTGACGAGCCAGCCGTCCGGCGCGTATATATACCGTCCGTCGGCTTCAAAGTACCCGTCGCCCTTGTGCCCGGTAAGCACCGCGCCGGGGACGGAGAGCGTCAGCGTGCCGTTATCCTCCGACCAGCTCATGCTCATACCCGCCGCGGCGCACACCGCTTCGGGCGGGAGAAACACGGTCTCACCGGAAACATACGCGCGCGCCGAGAGCAGCCCGTCGATATACACCGGCGTGGACTGCACGTCCCCGCCGTCTGCCGCCGCGGCAAGGCCGGGGCAGAGCAGGCAGAATGCCAGCAGCAGGGCGAGCGCGCTGCGGAGCGCGGGTTTACGCATTCTTATACTGCTTGAGCGCCTGCGCGATCTGGTCGGGGCAGGAGGTCGCCTTAACGCCGCAGCGTATACCCTCCATGCGGCTGATGGCCTCGTCCACGTCCATGCCCTTGAGGAGACTCGAAATGCCCTGCAGGTTTCCGGAGCAGCCGCCCGTTACCTTGACGGATTCGATCTTCCCATCCTCAACCTCGATATCCATAAGCTGGGAGCATACTCCCTTGGGTCTGTATGTGATCTTCATATTGAAACTCCTTTTTCTATTTGTAATAGTAAGCTAACTATACCATGCCGCCCGTTCTTTTTCAAGTGTACCTTTCCTCGCTGAGATATTTCTCCGACGAGGGGCATATCTATCTATATGAAATACTGTAAGAGGGCGGGTGATAGATTGCGCAGGGTCAACAAGCTTATCATAAGCGGGCTGACAACGATGGGTTTATATTTCCTCTCGGCGAGCGGGATATACGCGAGCCTTGAAAACCGGCTCGGCTTCGATGCCGCGCCGAAAAGAATGAGGAACGTCACCGTGGTCGAGGCCGCGGCTCCGACAACAACTCCTGCACCGGTGCCTGCCGCGGCTCCGCTTGCCGTGCATATTGAGCAGGAACCCGCGGCGGAGGTCACAATGGAGACAGCTTCGCCAGTATCGGAGCCGCCGCAGTCCGGCACGGAAACCGTGCTCATAAGCGACAACGGCGAGACGGTTTTAGAGACGACGATCAGCGGCGGACTGAGCATAAAGAACGAGACGCAGTATTGGGTAGACGCGGCGCAGATAATCGAGACCGGCCCGGAGCTCACGCTCACTGAGGGCGAGCCGCAGATACTCGTGATCCATACCCATTCGAGCGAGGCCTATACTCAGGCAGGGCTCGACCATTATGAGGCGAGCGACACGAACCGCACCGAGGACACGAACTATAACATCGTGCGCATAGGCGATGAGCTGACCGATATCCTCACCGGCGCGGGGCTGAACGTGATCCACGACCGCGGCATATACGATTACCCGAGCTACACCGGCTCATATAACCGTTCGGGCGCGGCCATCGCGCAGTACCTCGAAAGCTACCCGAGCATACGTATAGTGCTCGATATCCACCGTGACGCGCTGGGCTCTGACGGCGTGGTGTACAAGACCATGGCCGAGGAACAGGGCGTGTGCGCAAGCCAGATAATGCTCCTCGTCGGCACGGACGAGAGCGGGCTTGAACACCCCGACTGGCGGCAGAACCTCGCCCTCGCGATGTATATGCAGAACGCTGTCACTCAGGCAAACCCGACGCTGATGCGCCCGGTCGACCTTGTGCGCCAGCGCTATAACCAGCACCTGAGCACAGGCTCGCTCATCATCGAGGTCGGCAGCAGCGGCAATACATTGCAGGAAGCCCTCGCTGCGATCCGGCTCTTCGGCAATGCCGTCGCCCCGGCGCTGTGCGAGCTGGTCGCCGCAGAGGAACCGGCGGAAGAAGCAGTGGAATAAAAAATCGAAAAATTTTTTATTTTACCCCTTTACAAAACCGGGAAGCTGTGCTATATTAATTCCAGTAATGAGAATTATTATTGATTTGAGAGGAGGAACAGCATGGAGACCGTGAGAAAAAAGAGCCGCAAGCGTGAGGCGATGCTTGCCGCCCTGCGCGCGACTACCGAGCACCCGACGGCGGAGATGCTGTATAACACTCTCAAGCCGGAGTACCCGGAGCTGAGCCTCGGCACGGTGTACAGGAACCTGTCGGTGCTGGCTGAGGAGGGCCTGGTCGTGAGCGTCGCCCATGTGAACGGGCAGGAGCGCTATGACGCAAGGGTCGAGCCGCACACGCACTTCATCTGCCGCCGCTGCGCAAGGGTCATCGACCTGCTCGAGCTTGAGGACGCGATAAGCGGGATGTACGGCGAGATCGAACACCGCTTCGGCTGTCTGCCGGAGAGCCACACGCTGACGGTCAGCGGCCTGTGCCCCAACTGCCGCGCCGCGGCTGATTGATTTGCTTTTACCCGCAGAGCTGCGGTAAGAGATATATGTATTGAGATAATAAAGAATTTACTTGAGGAGGAAATTTACTATGAAGAAATGGGTTTGCCCCGTATGCGGTTATGTTCACGAGGGAGATACTCCCCCTGAGTTCTGCCCCCAGTGCAAGGTTCCCGGTTCCAAGTTCATCGAGCAGAAGGAAGGCATGAGCTGGGCAGCGGAGCATGTTGTCGGCGTCGGCAAGCAGTTTAGTTCCGATGTTCCCGAAGAGGTGCGCAATGAGATCATCGAGGGCCTGAGAGCAAACTTCCAGGGCGAGTGCACCGAGGTCGGTATGTATCTTGCGATGGCGCGCGTCGCGCACCGAGAGGGCTATCCCGAGATCGGTCTGTACTGGGAGAAAGCCGGCCTTGAGGAGGCCGAGCACGCCGCAAAATTCGCCGAGCTTCTGGGCGAGGTCATCACTGACAGCACCAAGAAGAACCTGACCATGCGCGTCGAAGCCGAGAACGGCGCGACCGCCGGCAAGTTCGAGCTTGCAAAGCTCTGCAAGAAGTATAATCTCGACGCTCTGCACGACACTATCCATGAGATGGCGCGCGACGAAGCCCGCCACGGCAGAGCATTCGAGGGTCTGCTGAACCGCTATTTCAAGTAAGACGAAATAAGACAAAAGGAGAAAATACAATGGCTAAGTTTGAATGCCCCTGCGGCTATGTTTATGATCCTGCCCTCGGCGATCCCGATGGCGGCATTGCTCCCGGCACCGCCTGGGAGGACGTTCCCGAAGATTGGGTCTGCCCGGTCTGCGGCCTCGGCAAGGATGCTTTCGTTGAAGCGTAAGTAAATGGATATACAAAAACAGGACGGAGCTGCTCCGTCCTGTTTACTGCGTAAAGCGCAACAACCGCCGCGGATCGACCGATCCGCGGCGGTTGTTGCGCTTTACGCCTTATTCTTTAATTTCTTCGGTGTTTGCCTCAGGTGCAGCTGCACCCTTCTTTTTATTCTTAGCTTCGACGATCCTCGAAACTACGAGGTAAACTATCATCAGACCGAATATTACGCAAATAACTACTCCAGCAGGTTCCATTGCTTCTCACTCCTTTACGGTAAATTTATGCGAGAGACGCTTTTCTTAACGTTTCCTTAACACGAAGTATAGCAGAACCCATTCGTAATTGCAAGAGCTTTGTAGAAGAAAATTGAGAAATATCAAAGTTTTCCGGATTTCGGCAAAAAAACACGGACACCATTTTTTAACGGCGTCCGTGTTAAGATTCTTTACTACGGCTTAACGGGGGTCAAGCTGTGGTCACCCGGTTCATCTGTGCGCGAGTGTGGAGTGCGCTTCGATGAGCCCATCGCACAGCGCGCGGATATCCTCCTCGGTGTTATAGCGGCACAGGCCGATGCGTATTGCTCCGTCGATAACGCGGGAGTCAAGCCCGATGGCTTCGAGCACGTGGCTGCGCGCGCCCTTCTTGCAGGCGGAGCTGCGGGAAACATAGACCCCGCGCGCTTCGAGGAAGTTCATGAGGACCTCGCTGCGCCAGCCGGGGAGAGAGATGCTGAGGATGTGCGGCGCTGCGCCGTTGATGACCTGAAGCTCGGGGATCGCGGGAGTGAGCGTGTCTATGGTCAGCTGGCGCAAAGCGGCCATCTTCGCGGCGTTTTCGGCCAGGTTTTCCTTTGCAATGCGGCAGGCCTCGCCGAAGGCGGCTATCTGCGGCATGGCTTCGGTACCGGCGCGCCGCCCGTCCTCCTGACTGCCGCCCATTATGTACGGCTTGAGACGGAGACCGGAGCGGACGTAAAGCGCACCGATGCCTTTCGGGGCGTGGATCTTATGACCGCTGACGCTTATCATGTCCGCGCCAAGCGATTTCGGCGTAAAGGGTATCTTCATAAAAGCCTGAACGGCGTCGGTATGTAGCAGAGCCGGAGAGCCTGAGGACTTCAAAAGCTTGGAAACTGAAGAAATATCGTTTATTGCACCGGTTTCGTTATTGACCAGCATCAGAGAAACGAGTATAGTATCAGGGCGGAGTGCGTTTTTCACGGCATCGACGGGGATAGACCCGGTGCTGTCGGGCTTGAGATAGGTCACGTCATAGCCGCGGCGCTCGAGCTCTTCGGCACTTTTGCGTATCGCGTCATGCTCGACGGCGGAGGTGATTATGTGATTGCCGCGGCGCCGCATTGCTTCGGCACCGCTGAGAAGTGCCCAGTTATCGCTCTCCGAGCCGCAGGAAGTGAAGATAAGCTCCGAAGGTGCGCAGCCCATAGCACTTGCGACGAGCTTTCTGGAAGCATCGAGCAGCTGCTTTGCCTCCCTGCCCTTGGTGTGGGTGGAGCTTGGGTTGCCGTAGACCTCCGTCATTGCTCTGAGCGCGGCCTGCGCAGCTTCCGGGCAGACACGCGTGGTGGCTGAATTATCAAGATAGTGTTCCATAGCTATACTCCAATATTACAGAATAGGAGAAAACGATGAAATATATTATATCCACTCTCGGCTGTAAGGTCAACCAGTATGAGACGCAGGCGATGGAAAGTTTTTTGCAGCAGCACGGGCATGAGCCCGCCGTACCCGGCGAGCTTGCGGATGCCGTGATAATAAACACCTGCGCCGTGACCGCCGAGAGCGGGCGCAAATCCCGCCAGGTGATACGCCGGCTTAAGGAGGAAAACCCCGGAGCCATAGTCGCGGTATGCGGGTGCTATTCGCAGATAGAACCCGAGGAGGTCGCGCAGCTCGGCGCGGACGTAATCTTCGGCGCGGCGGACAGGGGAAAGCTCGTAGAGGCGGTGGAGAAAGCCTATGGCACCGGCGAGGGCAGCCGCGATATCGATGAGCCGTTCAAGCGCCGCGAGTTTGAGGTGCTGCCGGCGGGTGCCGTCGCGGGCAGGACGCGCGCGATGCTGAAGATACAGGACGGGTGCGTGAACTTCTGCACCTACTGCATCATCCCTTACACCCGCGGACGCCTGCGCAGCCTGCCGCTTGAGGATGCCGCCGCGGAGACGGCGAAGCTCGACAGAGAGGGCTACAGAGAGATCGTGCTGACGGGGATAGAGGTCGCGTCCTACGGCGTTGACCTGCCGGGAAAGCCGGGGCTTGCGGACGTGATAGAGACGGTCGCCGAGGCCGCGCCCCATATGCGCATACGGCTGAGTTCCCTTGAGCCGACGGTGATAACCGAGGACTTCTGCCGCCGCCTTGCCGCGACGGGGAAGATATGCCGGCACTTTCATCTTTCGCTCCAATCCGGGTGCGACAGGACGCTCAAGGCCATGAACCGCAAGTACGACACCGCGCGCTTCTTCCGCGCGACGGAGCTGCTGCGGGAGTATTTCCCCGGCTGCGCGCTGACCTGTGACCTGATAGTCGGTTTTCCCGGGGAAACCGAGGAGGATCACGCGCAGACGCTTGAGTTCATAGAGAAGTGCGCGTTCTCGGATATGCACATCTTCCCGTACTCCCGCCGCCCCGGAACGCCGGCGGACAAGATGGAGGGGCAATTGAGCAGCGCCGTCAAGGCAAAGCGCTCACACGAGGCGCAGCGCATTGCCGATAAGATGCACCGCGAGTTCATGGAAAGCAGCCTTGGGCAGACGCTGCCGGTGCTGTTCGAGACGGCGGAGGGCGACGGCTTCAGCGGCCACAGCGACACCTATCTGCGCGTGGAAGCGCCGGGTGAGAAGCTGCGCGGCAGCATAAACCAGGTGCGCATAACCGGCGTGGACGGTGAGCTGCTGACCGGGGAAATAATAGATTAAGGCAGAGATAAAGTAACAAATTGCCGGGGCGCGGCGGTCGAAGAATTGGGGATATCCTCGATTGACAGCCGCGGGGCAAAACGTTAGAATGACCTTACATACATTGACTGCGCAAAGGGTGATACAAGTGGAAAGAGAACAGGTATATAATTTTGCGGCGGGGCCGTCGGTCATGCCGGAGCCCGCGCTCAGAACGGCGGCGGCGGAGCTGCTGAACTATCACGGCAGCGGAATGTCCGTGATGGAAATGAGCCACCGCGGCGCGCTGTTTCAGGAGATACACGACAGTGCCAAGGCAAAGCTCAAGGCGCTGATGGAGGTGCCCGACACGCATGAGATACTGCTATTGCAGGGCGGGGCGACGGCGCAGTTTGCCGCGATACCGATGAACCTTATCGAGGACGGCACGGCGGACTACGCCGTGACCGGGAACTTCTCAAACAAGGCGGCAAAGGAAGCGGAGAAGTACGGCAGGGTACACATTGCCGCATCGACTGCCGACACGGGCTTTGACCGCATACCCGGACAGAGCGAGCTGAGCTCCTCCGACGGGGCAAAGTACTTCTACTACTGCGCGAACAACACCGTCTACGGGACGGAGTGGCAGTACGTTCCGGAAGCTCCCGCGCCGATGGTGTGCGACATGTCCTCGGATATTCTCTCAAGGTATGTCGACGTGTCAAAATACGGGCTTATCTACGCCGGGGCGCAGAAGAACATGGCTCCCGCGGGGCTGACGGTCGTGATAATAGACAAGGCGCTGGCAGGGCGCGAGCTGCCGTACACGCCGCAGATAATGAGCTACAGGACGATGATAGAGAACGACTCGCTCCTCAACACGCCGCCGTGCTGGTGCATATACATGCTCTCGCTCACGCTCGACTGGGTGACGGCGCAGGGCGGCGTCAAGGCAATGGAGGAGCTGCGCAGGGAACGTGCGGGGATCGTCTACGACTTCCTTGACAACAGCAGGCTTTTCAAGGCGCACGCGCAGGCGGATTCACGCAGCTATATGAACGTCACCTTCCGCACGGGAGACGACGGACTCGACGCGGAGTTCATAAAAGGAGCATCCGAAAGAGGGATGCTGAACCTCAAGGGACACAAGCTGGCCGGGGGCATGCGCGCGTCGCTCTACAACGCGATGCCGGTCGAGGGCGCGAAGGCGCTGGTCGAATACATGAAGGAGTTTGAAGCAGGGCACCATGTTTAAGATAAAGACAATGAACACAATCTCCGGGCAGGGCATCGGAGTGCTGGAAAAGCGCGGCTGCGAGGTCGGCGCGGCGGTAGAAAACCCGGACGGGCTGCTGATACGCAGCGCCGATCTGCACGGCTATGACTTCGGAGAGAACCTGCTCGGCATAGCGAGAGCGGGCGCGGGTTACAACAACATCCCGACGGAGGAGTGCGCCGAGCGCGGCATAGTCGTTTTCAACAGCCCCGGCGCGAACGCCGAGGCCGTCAAGGAGCAGGAGATATGCTCGCTCGTCATGGCCTCGCGCGACATCCTCGGCAGCATTGACTGGGTGCGCTCCATTGCCGGCCGCGGCGATGAGATACCCGCGCTGGTGGAAAAGGGCAAGTCGGCGTTTGCCGGCCCGGAGCTTCTGGGCAAGACTCTCGGCGTGGTCGGTCTCGGCGCGGTCGGTGCGCTGGTCGCGAACGTCGCGCTGGAGCTGGGCATGGAGGTCTACGGCTATGACCCGTTCATGTCGGTAGACGCGGCGTGGCGGCTCTCACGCGAGGTCATCCGCGCGGAGAACATCGAGACGATATACGAAAACTGCGACTATATAAGCATCAATGTCCCCTACACGGAGACGACGCATGAGATGTTCAACGCCGCCGCCTTTGCGAAGATGAAGCAGGGCGTGCGCATAGTGAACGAATCGCGCGCGGAGGTCGTGGATGACTATGCAATGACGGAAGCGCTGAAGAGCGGCAAGGTAGCAAAGTATGTGACGGACTTCCCGAACGAGGTGATACTCAAGGCACCGAACGTCATCGCGATGCCGCACCTCGGCGCATGCACTCCGGAGAGCGAGGACCGCTGCGCGGAGATGGCAGCGCAGGAGCTGTACGATTACCTCGCAAACGGGAACATAAAGAACTCCGTGAACCTCCCGGACGCGACGCTCAGCCGCATGGGCGTGTGCCGCCTGTGCGTCATTCACCGCAACGTGCCGCGAATGATCACGCGCATCCTTGACTATATCAGCGACCTGAACATAAACGTTGAGCACATGATAAACAAGCCGCGCGGCGAGTACGCATACACGATCGTCGACCTCGGCGAAAAAATAGGCGAGGAGACCGCCGCATCGATCCGCGCGATGAGCGACGTGCTCCGCGTGAGAGTGATATAAGGTATAAAGCAAATCCCCCGCGGCATCCGTTCGGACGCCGCGGGGGATTTGCTGTTTGTGTGCGATTTTATGTCAGGCCGCCTCGCGGGTAAAGGTGATGTCACCTTCAGCCAGTCCCTCTCCGTTCATGGAGAAGGTGTCGCTGTCACTGTCGTAGGCAGCGGGCTCAGACTCGGTACCGAGGGTAAGGGTGATATCGCCGTTCTCGACGTTATACGCGCCGGTGAAGCTCATAGAATCGTATATCGATATGAGCGCGTCGCGTGAGACAAGAGAATCAAAATAATCCCCGATGCTGATCCCCATCTCGGCGGCAAACATTTCATCGATATCGGAAGTGCCGTAATAGGCCTCAGCCTCCTCCATTGAAATGCCGTTATCGGTCAGGGACTGCCGCAGCGTATCCTCCATCGTTATCTGAAAGCCGTCCTTGAGAGCAGCAAGAAACGGATCGACAAAGGCGGAGGAATCATAACCCAGAATGAATGTTCCGCTATCGGTGAACTCGGCCTTGAGGACGAGGACACAGTTATCGAAATTGCAGTTGGCGGCCAATGCGGCAACATCCATGTTCCCGGAGAGCGCGTCAAAAACAGCCTGCACGACATCTGCGATATCCACGCTGCCGGACACCCATTTGCCGACGAGCTTTGCGCTGAGCATACGGTCGTCACAATCCTGTTTGAGTTCGGCTGAGTTCTTGTAGCTGCCGAGTTCATCGAATAGTCCGGCGGCAGTCTCATAATCTCCGCTGTCATAAGCGGCCTTTGCGACTTGATATCCGCATTCGTCGGCAAGCTCCGCGCTGTCCTTATAATCGCCGAGGGCGATATACATCTCCTGCGCGGCGGCATAGTCACCGTCGTTTTTAAGCTTTTCGGCCTTCTTGTAGTCGATCATGCTGCACCCGGCGGCACTGAGCATGAAGGCGGCAATGAGCAGCACGGACAGTGTTTTCTTCAGCTTATTCACGTTCATCTTCCTTTCTGTATATCTGATCGTACGGTTTCCGAAATAGCTGATTTCAATATACCATGTGCAGAACTAAAAAGCAAACCTTTTATGGCTTGCTTTTTACATATTTATTCTTCCGCATTACACTATAGCCGTCAGCAGCAGGTAATAGCCGATCATCAGCAGCGCGAACACCAAGGACGCGGGGATGGTCTTGCGTATAAGCTGCCCCATGGTGATCTTGAAGTAATCCGACGCGACGACGAGGCAGACATGCACCGGGGAGATAAGGCTTGCCGCGTGGCACATGCACATGAGCAGAACCATCAGCGGTATGCCGCCGTCGAGCGTGGAAAAGGCCAGAGGCGTACCGAGGGCGATGATGCCGTTGCTGCCGCTTATCGCGCCGCCGACGAAGAACATGATCGCGAACACGAGCCACTCCGGGATCGGCAGCGTTGAAAGCACGGCGGGCAGCAGGGTGAGCACACCGGTGTAGGAAATAAACTCCTTGAGCACGAGGATGAGGAAGGTATTGAGCAGCAGCTTTACCTCAAAGGCGCTGACGAGGAAGCCTTTAAGCTCCGCAAAGCTGAAGCGGTACACGAACGCCGCGAGGACAATGACCGTGAGCACCGCCGTCACGACCTGAAAATCGAAGGCCAGTATCAGCACGAGTATAAGCATCAGCGACCAGAGGTGCTTCACAAGGTTCAGCGCGTCGCGGGCGCGGTTTTCGCTGCGCGGTGTGCCGGGGTCGCGCGGCAGACGGAGAAAATACGGGAAATACCCGACGAGGGCAAGGATGAGCATCGGTATTATCATCCCGAGCATAAACCTGCCGAGCGGCTGCCCGGACAGGCTCGCCATCAGCAGCACGCCTGTGTAGGTCGGGAGCGTACTCTCCGGGATATGACGGAACCAGCTCGTGACGAAGGCCTGCTCCTTGGGGTCGAGATAGCCGTCGGTCGAGTCCTTCACGATGTCCGCACAGAGTATCATTGCTGCGGCGGAGGGCAGCAGCCCGATGAAGAGAGGAGCGCCCGCGGCGTTGACGCGCCGGTTGTGGAAAAGGCCGTTGAGGTCGAGCTGCGCGAGCTTTATCTGGCTGCGCGCTTCGAGCATACGCTGGAGATAGGTGATGAGATAGAGCGAGACGAGCACCGAAAAGGAGTTCCAGTCCGTGAACACCCGCGCAGTCTGGCTCAGTATCGCCCTCGGCGGGATGCGGTAGAGGAGCGCCGCCGCGATGAGCGCGCCGAGTATGGCCTGATAGAGCGGGCGCTTGAGCACGAGGAGGATCACGATCACAAGAAAGACGATACCGAGAAAAACGAGCTGCATAGTTTTACTCCAAACAAGGGTAGAATTTGAAGACATTATATCCTAACTGTGTACATAAAGTCAACAATTCCGGCAGCTATCGACAAGGACGCGATTATATGATAAAGTAATAACAAAAATTACATGGCACTTTTTACATTTTTTACCGTCTATAAAACAGAGAAAAAAATAAGGAGGCGGCGATATGAAGCACAGCCGCGTTATAAATACCCTCATACTGATCTTCGGCATCCTCTGCCTGCTGTATTATTTCGGCATGGGCTTTGCCGTGCGCTTCGGGCAGTCGCTGCTGTTCCTGTGGCTGCTGGCGGGGCTTGCGTGCATCGCGCGCTTTGTGATATTTGACCGCAGCATACGCACCGGAAAGCCGCTGCCGTTTTCAGACAGACTCCTGAAGATAGTCCACATCTGCATTGCCGTGGGGTTGGCGGTGTTCGTGTTCGCGGAGTGCTTCATCTGCTCCGGCGCGTTCGTGAAGCCCGAAGCGGGGCTTGACTGCATAATCGTCCTCGGCGCAAAGGTCAACGGCACGCAGCCGAGCGGCGCGCTCGCGCAGCGGATAGACGCGGCGGCGGAGTATCTCATGGCAAATCCCGATACCGTCTGCATCGCGTCCGGCGGGCAGGGGGACGACGAGGGCATCAGCGAGGCAGAGTGCATCCGCCGCTACCTCATAAACTACGGCATAGACCCGGAGAGGGTGCTCCTTGAGGACAAGTCTACCAGTACGCTGACGAACATCGAAAACAGCCTGAAGCTGCTCCCGGAGGGTGCGGAGAACATCGGCATCGTCACGAATGACTTCCACATCTTCCGCGCGCTGGCGACGGCGCGGCATGTGTCGGTGCTGAATTTCAGCGGCATACCGGCATCCTCCACAGGCTACGGCTTTACGCACTACGCCCTGCGCGAGTTCTTCGCCGTCGGCGCGGGACTCATCAAGGGTGAGCTCAGCTTCTGAGAAGAAAAAACGCGATGCGCTCCGCCAGCAGAGAAAGCCGCAGGAGTGAGCGGGTAAATATGAACTTCATATCCGAAACGTAAAACACACCGCCCCGGTTCCTATGGGGAATGGGAATCGGGGCGGTGTATTTATTATGCGCGCCGTTTATAGGTGACGAAGCAGTAGCGTATGTCGCCCTCGCTCTGCCAGCGCTCTTCATCGATCCGGTCCCAATCGGGGGAAGAATCGAGGTTTTCAAAATAACTGTCGGACTGCGGGGCGAGGTCTATCTTCGTAACGTGCACCGTGTCGAGATACGGCATGAACTGCCGGTACACCGACGCGCCGCCGATAACAAGGCAGCGCTCATATTCTGCCGCCAGCGCAAGCGCCTCCCCGGTGCTGTGCGCGACCTGCGCGCCGGGGACTTCAACATCCTGCCGGGTGACGACGATGTTGTGCCGCCCCTTGAGCGGCCTGCCGCCGGGGAAATCGCCAAGAGTTTTCCGCCCGACGATGACGGCGGCGCCGTCCGTCAGCTCCTTAAAGTGGGCGCGGTCGGCCTTGAGCACGACGGGCTGAGTCCCGCCGCTGCCGATGCCCCAGTCTGAATATACCGCGACTATTGCTTCCATGGCCTTACACCGCGACGGGGATAGTCCCCTTGAAGTCGGAATATTCATAGCCCTCCATGCTGAAGCTGTCGCGCGTGAATTTATAGAAATCGTCGACCGCGGGGTCGATGATGAATTTCGGAGCGGGCTTCGGAGCGTTCTTTATTATCTCCTCGACTGCGGGGACGTGCCTGTCATATATATGCGCGTCGGCAATGACGTGGATGAATTCACCCGGCTTGAGCCCCGAGACCTGCGCGAACATCATTGTCAGCGCCGCGTACTGCACGACGTTCCAGTTGTTTGCAGTGAGCATGTCCTGCGAGCGCTGGTTTAGAATGGCGTTGAGCCTGTCGCCGGTGACGTTGAAGGTCATCGAATAGGCGCAGGGGTAGAGCGCCATCTCGGAGAGGTCGGCAAAGGTATATATGTTCGTCATTATGCGGCGGGAGGCGGGGTTGTTTTTTAGATCCCACAGGACCTTATCCACCTGATCCATGTCGCCCTGCGGGTAGTGGTGCTTCACGCCGAGCTGGTAGCCGTAGGCTTTGCCGATGGAGCCGTTTTCATCTGCCCATGCGTCCCACACGCGGGTGCGGAGATCATGGACGTTATTGCTTTTGAGCTGCCATATCCACAGCAGCTCGTCTATCGCGGACTTCCAATAGGTGCGGCGGAGCGTGAGGATGGGGAACTCCTCGGCCAAGTTATAGCGGTTTATTATCCCGAATTTCTTTATCGTGTGCGCGCTCTGGCCGTCATCCCACTTCGGGCGGACAGGGCGGTCTGTGTCCCATATGCCGTTATCGAGGATATCGCGGCAGTTCCGGATGAATATTTCGTCTGCTCTGCTCATGGCTGTGTGACCTGCCTTTCGGTTAACTGCCGCCTATTTTATCATGTATAACGGGCTTGGTCAATCACCACCGACGATGCTGCGGAATACACTGGTTTGGAGGTGGTGCCTATGAAATTCGCTGTCATCGGAGGCGACCGGCGCTCCGCGTGGCTATGCGCGCTGCTTGAGGGAGACGGGCACAGGGTCTATACCTATGCGCTGGAAAAGGCGGAGCTGCCGAAGGAGGTGCCCAAAGCGGGCTGTCTGCAGGGCTGCGTGTACGGCGCGGACTGGGTGATACTGCCGACACCGGCGGAGCGCGGCGGCGTACTCAACGCGCCGTATTCATCGGAGCAGCTGAGGCTTGAGGAGATTATCTCGGCGCTGTGGCCGGGGCAGGTGCTGTGCGGCGGGAAGCTCAGCCAGAGTACCGCCGTCGGCGCGGTGCGCGCTGGATTACAGGTAGTCGACCTGATGCAGCGGCGGGACTTTGCCGTCGGGAACGCAGCCATTACCGCGGAGGGCGCGGCGGAGCTTATGATGAAGAGCGGCGAGCGCTGCCTTTGGGGCAGCCGCGTGCTTGTGACCGGCTGGGGTCGGGTGGCCAAGATACTTGCGCTGCGGCTTTACGCCCTCGGCGCGCTCGTCACCGTTGCCGCGCGCAAGGACGGCGACCGCGCAATGGCGCGCGCACTCGGGCTCGACAGCTGCGATTTTGACGGGATATATGAGCAGGCGGAGGAGTTTGACTTCGTCGCGAACACCGTACCGGCGCGGGTGCTGGAGGATGATCTGCTTGCGCTGCTGCGGCCTGACGCTGTGCTGCTGGAGCTTGCGTCTCCGCCGGGCGGCTTTGACGCGGAGCAGGCGCGAAGCCTTAATCTGCCGGTGCTTGCGGCTCCGGGGCTGCCGGGAGTCTATGCTCCATACACCGCGGCGGAGCTTATGAGGGAGACGATATACACGGTCATCAGCGAGGGGGATGAATGAGCATGGAGAACAAAAAAAGAATAGGCTTTGCGATGTGCGGCTCATATTGTACATACAGCCGGGTGTTCGAGGAGACGGAAAGGCTCACGGAAAAATATGAGCTTATCCCGATAATGAGCGAAAACGCAGCGGAGACGGACAGCCGCTTCGGCGCAGCCTCGGAGAACATCAAGCGGCTGATGCAGATAACCGGGCGGCACGTTGTGACCACCATAGCCGAGGCGGAACCGCTCGGCCCGCGCGAACCGATGGAGGCGATGGTCATTGCGCCGTGCACGGGGAATACTCTTGCAAAGCTTGCAAACGGCGTGACCGACACCGCCGTCACTATGGCGGCAAAGGCGCACCTGCGAAACGGACGACCGCTTGTGATAGCCTTTTCGACAAACGACGGACTTTCCGGTTCGGCGGAGAACATCGGCAGGCTCCTCAACCGCAAGAATGTGTACTTCGTACCGTTCAGGCAGGATGACGCGGCAAAGAAGCCGCGCTCGCTGCAATCGGACTTCGGACTTATCGACCAGACCGTTGAGGCAGCACTGCGCGGCTGGCAGATACAACCGATAATAAAAAATTAGATATAAAGAACCCGCTGACGTTTTACGGCAGCGGGTCTGCTTATTTTCCAAGTCGATGTATGAGATATGGTATGGCCTGCTCGAAGTTCACGCCGTACCAGTTGGCGTTTTCGTCCGAGATGGTATATTTGATGCACTCAAGAGTGTAGTCCGCGGCGAGCGCCAAGGCGTCGGGGATACTCCAATTATTCAGCACAGCACCCGCGACGGTCGAGGCGAAGAGGTCGCCCGTGCCGTGGAACACTCCGGGGCAGCGCTCCCGGAAATAGCTGAAGTATTCGCCGCTTACGCTGTCGTAGGAGACGACGCCGAGTTTGTCTTCCTCAAAGCTCACGCCGGTTATCGCGCAGACGGACGCGCCGAGCTGGGCAAGGCCGCGCAGGAGGGAGCGGATATATTCACGGTCGTATTCCTCGCGGTACTCGGCTCCGAGCAGGAGGCAGGCCTCGGTGATGTTCGGCAGGATGATGTCCGCACCTTCGCACAGCCGCGCCATTTCGCGAGGGAAGTCCGCATCAAAGCCCGAATAGAGCCGACCGAAGTCCGCCATTGCCGGGTCGACGATGATTTTTGCATCCTTGCCGAAGTCATCAAAGAAGCCTCGGACGACGTCCACCTGCCGTGGCGAGCCGAGGTAGCCGGTGTATACCGCGTCAAAGCGCAGGCCGAGACGCTTCCAGTGCTCAGCGGTGGCGGTCATTTCGTCCGTCAGGTCGCGGAAGGTGAAGCCATCAAACTGCGAGTGCGCAGAGAGCACCGCTGTTGGCAGCACGGCACACTCGACGCCCATGGCGGATATTACCGGCAGCGCCGCCGTCAGCGAGCATTTGCCGATATCGGATATGTCCTGTATGCTTACTATACGCTTCATGTTTTCTCCGTCTTGACTTATTTCAAAAAGGATTATATTATAAATCTGGCATTGCCGATACTGTCAGATAAGGAAAGAATTATATAACCAGATGAAATACCAGATAGACAAAAGCTCCGGGGTGAGCGCGTATATGCAGCTGTATGACCAGCTGCGGCGGGACATTGCCCGCGGCAGCGTCAAGTACGGCGAGCGCCTGCCGTCAAAGCGGCTGCTTGCGGGGGAACTCGGCGTGAGCCTTATAACGGTCGAGCACGCTTATGCGCTGCTGGTAGACGAGGGCTACGCCGAGGCGCGCGAGCGCAGCGGGTACTTCGCGGCCTTCGGCGGCAGGGCGGAGACTTCGCCATCCCGCGCGCTGCCGGTGCAGGACACGGCGCCCCTGCGCGTACCGGAGGACTTCCCGTTCTCGGTGCTCGCAAAGGTGATGCGCCGGGTGCTGACGGAGTACGACCGGCGCATACTGATGAAGCCGCCGGGAGCCGGCTGTGCGGAGCTGCGAGCGGCGATAGCGGCGTATCTTGAGCGCAGCCGCGGCGTTGCAGTGAGCCCGGAGCGGATCATCATCGGCTCAGGCGCGGAGTATCTTTACTCGCTTATCGCGCAGCTCCTTGGCGGGGAGCGCGGCTTCGCGCTGGAAAAGCCATGCTATGAGGTGATACGCCGGGTGTATGAGGCAAACGGCGTTGAGTGCACTGAGCTTACGATGGGGGAGGACGGGATAATCTCGTCCGAGCTTTCAGGCTGCGCGGCGGGGGTACTGCACGTGACACCGTTCAACAGCTACCCGAGCCATGTGACCGCCCCCGCCAGCAAGCGGCACGAGTACGCGCGCTGGGCGAGGGCGCACGGGGCGTATATCGTCGAGGACGATTACGATTCGGAGTTCTCCTCGGTCACAAGGCAGATAGACACGATCTATTCTCTCACGCCGGAACGGGTGATATACGTCAACACCTTTTCAAAGACCCTCGCGCCCGCGATGCGCACGGCGTACATGGTGCTGCCGGAGGAGCTGATGGCGGAGTATACGCGCCGTCTCGGTTTCTATTCCTGCACTGTCCCGGCCTTTGAACAGTATGTGTTGGCGGAGTTCATAAACGGCGGGGAGCTTGAGCGCTATATAAACCGCCGCAGAAGGATACTCCGGCAGGAGAAAAAGGAAAAATAAAAGTATCCCCGGAGCTGCGGATATGCGGCTTCCGGGGCATTACTTTTATCACTTGTTGTAGTTTGCGTACATGGTGTCGGTCGCTTTGCGGATGGCGGCGGTGACGTCAGCGACCTTGTCCGCGTCCCACTCGGAGGGCTCGGCGCGGAGGAAGGAGGTCTTGTCCACGCGGTTATCGAAGATGCCGATGGGGACATGATAGATGCGGCCGTGAGCGTTCACGGTGACGGTGTTCTCGACCTCGGTGTTGTTCACGAGGTACTCCATATCGTCGCAGCCGTAGTCGCCGAGCATGACGGCCATAGGCACGCCGTGGTGCAGGTTCGAGCCGGGATCGTTCGGGTCGGCGCGGTCGGAGTTCTTGCGGCGGGATTCCTCGGGAGTTACCCAGATATAGAGGATAACGGCGTTTTCAAGGATCTCGGGGCAGAACATCGGCAGAGAGTACTGATAGCCGAAGGTGCCGGTCAGCGGCATGGAGGAGCCGTCAGGTCCGCCGCGGGCGCACTCGATGATGATGGTCTTGTTCTCAAAGGACTCGGGGTACCCGGCGTGCTTTTCATCGAGCATGGCGCGGGCTTCATTTTCAAGGATCGCGGCGAGCTTTGCGCGCACACCCTCATCCAGCAGGCCGAGGCGCGGCGGGATGCCGGCGACGAGACCTGCGCGGTCATAGCGGTCAAACAGCAGCTGTGCGGCGGAATCGGTCTTGACGATGTTGCGGTTCATGAGATCGTGATAATCCTCATTGAGCAGGGCGCAGAGCGTGCCCCAATCGCGTCCGTCGATGAAAGGCTCCTCGCCGGGGTAGAAGATGCGGGGCTGACCCATGGCCTGAAGCTCATTATCGATGCGGCGCATCATGTGGACATAGGGGAAGTCATCGAGCTGGAGGTTTTCGCCGATGTGGAACTCATTCTGGAGCCGCTCGGGCTCGACGTTTGCCATGAAGTTTCTGACCTCGGACTTGCCGGAGGCGGGGAGCGCCTGAAGCAGGACGACCTTAAAGACTTTGTTTTCCATGTTGTTCTCCTTGATTCAATAAATAATATTAAGCCACTTTGTTTTATCGACCGTGATGTCCTTATGACGCAGGACATAGTCGATTATAAGCTCCGCGATCTCGGTAGGCTGCTCGCGCAGCACCCCGCACTCGGTATAGACGCCGTAGCCGCCGGCACCGGAGGCGCGGTAATTATTCATGCAGAGCGAGAGCGAGCGCGTGTCGTCAAGCTCCTCGCCGTGCCAGAGGATGGACGTGACCCTGTCGCCGACCGGGCGGCGCAGGTCGAAGGTGACATTTACACCGGAGATATAGTCATAATTGAAGTGCTGCACGATGGGGTGCAGGAAGCTTTCACTGACGGATATCCGCCCGTCCGCGACGAGGGTGAAGTATTCGGCGCTGCGTTCGAGGGCGCGCTTTAACTGTGCGCGGTTCACGGCGAGGGTCACGAGCGTGTTCGGGAAAATATAGGTCGAGACGATGTCGCGCACAGTGACGTTCTTATCAAAGCCGCGGACGGTGTTTGCAAGGCTCGCGCATGAAATGTCCGCGCCCGAGGCTTCGAGCTGCACCTGATTGAAGAAGTTCGCAATCAGCGAGCCGTTCAGCGCCATGTCGAGCGGATCGGAGGGGGTGAGCGCGGTATCAAGATGGCCGACGGGGCGGTCGAGCCATGCGGAGGTCTCCTTATCGATAGGCGCAAGATACTCCTCCGCAGCGGGGAGCGGCTGCTCCGACGGCCTGCACAGGCGGCTCTCCGCCGTGATGGTATCGCCGACTGTGACGTCCATGCGGATATATGCCGCGGCCTTGTCAGGCGGCTGGCAGGTGTAGGTGCCGTTCAGGCACAGGTTCTCGACCGGCATATGCTGGTGCCCGGCGAGGAGGATATCAAAGCCGAGCTCATTGCATATACGGCAGCCCTGATTTTCATCCGTCGTGTATAGCGGCGCGCCGGTGCGCAGGTCGTTTTCAAAGCCGCCGTGGTAGATGCAGACCGTGAGGTCGACCTGCTGCTGTTGAAGCTCCGCATAGGCTTCGGCTGCGGCGGTGAAAGCATCGGTCACGGTGATGCCATCAAGGTTTGCGGGCTGCTCCCACTGGGAGACAAAGTGCGTCGTGACGCCGGTCAGGCCGACACGCAGACCGTTCTGGAGCGTGACGACCGCGATGCGGCGCACACCCGCTATGCCGCCGATGTTTGCGCAGAGGCACACGGCGTCAAGCTCGCGCAGATAGCGCTCTATCTCGGCCTTGCCGTAGTTAAAATCGTGATTGCCGAGGGTGACGAAGTCATAGCCGCCGAGGTTCAAAAGCCGTGCCGGGACACAGTCCCCGTCACGGCGCTGACTGTAGAGATAATAGGTCAGGGGGCTGCCCTGAAGGATATCCCCGCCGTCGATGATGAGGGTATTGCCGTCGTTGGCAAAGCCGTTCATGCAGTTGGCAAGACCCGACTGCGCGCTCTTGCCGCTGGCATAGTCGACGGGGGAAAAGTAACCGTGGACATCGCTTGTATAGTATATCGTAAGCTTACGCTGCATGGTGATCCTTTCAAACCATCAGTTGACAAGGACGCATACGGTTTTGACGGGCAGAAAAACGCCCATACTGCTTCAAAGCCCTTGTCAATACACAAAGTATTGCCTGCGGGCTTTTCATTGCCTGAACGTATTTCTGCTCCGGCAAAACTGCTTGCACCTGACAGCTTTGGATTTTCGAGTGATTTTTGGCTTTTGAGACGCAGACGGGCTGACGCCCGTCAAGGCGAAAAGGGCAAAAAGCGCCGTAAAGACGTGCTGTCAGGCGTGTGCGCTCTTGTCAACTGATGGCAATAATATCCCTGCGCCATGCGCAGGGATATTGGTTTTATGCGCCGTGGGCGAGCTTTCTGCGGATGCGGGTGGAGATAAACTCGATAATGAGCACCAGCACCATGAGACCCCATACGAAGGAGCCGACCATTGCCCAGCGGCGGCTGTTGAGGCACTGCACCAGCGACGCACCGATGCCGCCCGCGCCGACGATACCGAGGGTAGTAGCGTCCTTGAGGTTGATATCGAAGCGGTAGATGGTGGTGGAGATAAAGCTTGCGGTGAGCTGGGGGATGACGCCGTAGCGGATCTTCTGGAACGGCGTGCAGCCCATGGCGTCAAGGCTTTCGAGGATGTGCGTGTCAAGGTCCTCGATGGCGGTGATGTACATCTTGGAGATCATGCCTATCGAGCAGACCGACTGGGTGATAACGCCGCAGGCGGCGCCGGGGCCGGTGACGCGGATCCACATGAGCGCCCAGACGATGCTCGGGATGGTGCGGATCATAAGGATGAGGACGCGCACAACGTATGCCACGGGCTTCGGCATAATGTTGAAGGACGCGAGGAACGCAAAGGGGATGGCAAGGATCGCGCCGAAGAGCGTGCCGAGCACCGCGATGGCGATGGTCTGGAGCAGCAGATACGGCACGTCGGAGTCACCGGAGCCGAACATCAGATCGGTATCCGGATGGAACACGCCGTGGACGACGCCCTTTGCGACCTCGGTACCGGTCGCGGTAAGGCCGGTGAAGTGGATATCATTGGCGGACCAGCCGATGAGCACCGCGATGATGAGGACTATCGCCGTGTACAGCAGCCACTTGCGCGGACGGTTTGCGTACATTTCCGCGACGGTGAGCTTGCGGTCGAGGGTCTCTTCAAGCATTTCTATCTTGTTTTTCTTACTCATTGCGCGTCTCCTTTCAGCTCAGCTTCTTGCGAAGATATTCGCTGAAGAAGTCAATGGCAACGACGACGACGAACAGCGACAGCAGCACCATGCCAAGGCTGTTATAGTCGCGCCAGCCGATGCGCTCGTTTATAGTGATGCCGAGGCCGCCTGCGCCGACGTAGCCGAGGATGGCGGAGGCGCGGATGTTCATCTCAAAGCAGTAAAGACTGTGGCTGAGATAGACGGGCAGGATCTGCGGCACGCAGGCAGACCAGAAGGCCTGAAACTTGTTCGCACCGAGAGCCTCCATGGCCTCGAAAGGCCCCATGTCGATGGTCTCGATGCTCTCGAAGAGCATCTTCGCGACGATGCCGAAAGTGAAGATCGCGATGGCGACGGTGCCGGAGAAGGTGCCAAGGGAGAAGATGAGCGCGCAGACGAGCGCGATGATAAGAGTCGGCAGGGTGCGGATCAGCGCGAGGATAAAGCGGAAGAAGCTGACCAGCGGGAGGCTGCGGTTGATGTTGCTGGAGGAGAGGATCGCGACAGGCAGCGCGAGGACGCAGCCGATGACCGTACCGAGGACGGACATCTTGATAGTATCAATGAGCGGGGAGACGACCTTCGGGAAAAACTCCCAGTTCGGCTGGAAGATTTTGGCCAGCAGGTCGAGCATCTTACTGAATTTATGTATGACGACGGCAATATCAAAGCCGGTCATCCTGAGCGAGAGCCATATGGCCAGCGCGAGCAGCACGACGATCAGCGGGGCGCGGCTTCGGCGGCGGAGAACGGAATGGCCGTTTGCAAGAGTAATGACCTGGGGCTTGAAGATCTTGTCATACAGAGTCTCTTTATAGAGAACGGCGGAGTTTTCGTTATCCATGCGCTCAGCCCTCTGCCTTGACCTGCGGTATCTCGCCTTCACCCTCGCCCATGGTGGGAGCCTTGGCACCGTTATAGACCTCGTCTATCTGCTCCTGAGTGATGGTGCTGGCGGGACCGTCGAAAACTATCTCGCCCGCGCGGATGCCGATAACGCGGTCGCAGTACTTGAGCGCGAGGTCGACATGGTGGATGTTGAGGAGGATGGAGATCTTATATTCCTTATTGATGCGCACAAAGTCCTGCATGACCTGCTTTGCGGTAATGGGGTCGAGCGAGGCGACGGGCTCGTCTGCGAGGATGATCTTCGGGTTCTGGTTCAGAGTGCGCGCAAGCGCGACGCGCTGCTGCTGGCCGCCGGAGAGCTGGTCGCAGCGGGTGTAGGCCTTGTCAAGAATGCCGACCTTATCAAGGCTTTCGAGCGCGTGCATTTTCTGCTCCTTGGAGAAGATGCCGAAGAGCACCTTGAAGAAAGGCATATCGGGCACGTCGGCAGTCAGCACGTTCTTGATAGCGGTGCTGCGCGTAACGAGGTTGAAGCTCTGGAAGATCATGCCGACCTTGCGGCGGTAGCGGCGAAGCTCCTTGCCGCGCAGGGAGTCGACCTCAACGCCGTCAACGGTGAGCTCACCCTTGGAGATATCATGCATACGGTTGATGCAGCGCAGGATCGTGGACTTGCCCGCGCCGGACAGACCGATGATCGCAACAAATTCACCCTGCTCGATCTGAAGATTGATGTTCTTCAGCGCGGTGAAGCCGTTGGGATAGGTCTTGTAAACATTCTTGAATTCTATCATGCTGCGACTCTTTTCTCTTTCAATATGGATTTCAGTTCCTATTAGCTGACAGGAAAGCACAGAAAACTGTGCTCTCCTGTCGGACAATAAGCCGCGTCAAAAGATTTAGGAAAACAGCGCCCTGTAGGGCAGGGCGCTGTTTATTAGGTGCTTTGAGCTATCAGTCGGAGACTGCGGTCAGAGCTGCGCGTGCGCCGTCGTAGTCGGAGTCAACAGCCTTGGCATAGCCGGTGTGGCTGTAGACGGAGAAGATCGCCTGACCCTCATCGGTGTTGATGATGTTGATGAAGCAATCCTGCAGAGCTGCGACGAGCTCGGGAGTGTAGTACTGGCTCTCCTTGGAGATAGCGACGGTGTCATTGTAGATACCCTCGGTGACGCCGATGACATTCAGCTCGTTCCAGATGCTGTCGGAACGGCCCATGCCCTGCTTGCCGGTCTCATCCTGCTGATCGGTGGGGAGCATCCAGCTGGCTTCGTAGTCGTTACGGCCGTCAGCGTAGCAGACGATGATGTCGACCTGCTCAGCAGCAGCGTAGGAGAAAGCGGTGCCGTAGCCGGAGTCAAGAGGAATGACGTTGGAGAGGTCGGAGATCTTCTTGCCGTCGTAGTTTTCCATCAGCCACATGGAGGGGTAGATGTAACCGGCGGAGGAAGAGGTCTTCTGAACTGCCCACTTTGCCTTGTCGAGGTCTTCCCAGGTGAGCTCTTCACCGGCTGCGACCTTGGCTGCCAGTTCCTTGCCGTACTCGGAAGGAGTTGCGTAGATCAGGGAGCGGTAGTAGGTGACCTGAGGACCGTTCTTCTGGGTGGCGTTGGCTTCGCCGTTCCAGGTGGTGGGGTCGGTGCTGTCGTTGGACAGGCCGTTGCGGGTAGCGGTGAGGATGACGTCAACATCATCGGAGTAGAGGGCGTAGGTGCCGCCGGGGAGCCAGCCGAGGTCGATAGAGCCTGCGGACATAGCCTCGCCGGTAGCATCGTAGCTGGTGCCGACGGTGATGTCTACTTCGTCGATGTCATAGCCGAGGTTTGCCATCTCAGCCTTGACGAGCTCGGGCAGATCCTTGGTGCCGGTGATGATAACGTCGGCGTCCTTGGAAGGAACGAACTCGAGAGTCAGCTTGTCGAAGTGGGGCCTTGCGGGCTCAGCATCGGCAGAAGGCTCAGCTGCGGGGGCTTCAGTAGCAGCAGGAGCCGCAGACTGACCGCAGGCGCAGAGGGCGAACATCATAACAAGCGCGAGAAGCAGTGCTATGGTCTTTTTCATTTCTTGTTTTCCTCCATAAAATTTATATTCATGGCCAAAGGCCGATGAACCGGATATGGGCGGCGCGGGAGGGAACCGTGTCGGAATCAGTCGTGTCCCGTACCTGTGCACAATATACCACATGTTGCGAGCGTTTACAATAGGCGGCACAACATTTTATAATTACAGTACTGTACTTTTTACTTACAGTACCATACTTTTTACTTTGCCTATGGAGACGTAGCCGTTGAAGACGGCGTGGATATCGCTGCCCTCGGGCGCACGGTCGGGGCTGAGCTGCTCGGCATAGGGGCGGAGGATGAAGGAGCCGTCGGGCTGCTCGGTCTTATCATAGTGGTTATCAAAAACGCACAGCGGCGCGGGGATTCGCTCACGCAGGATACCGCGGCAGTCCTCAAGCGCACAGCCGGGGAAGTTCACGTTCCATATCTCGCCGCGGCCGATGGGGGAAGAGAGCAGCTCCTCAATGACGGGGACGAGGTACTTGTCCGTCACGTCGCTGCTGCCGTCATGCTGGGAAGAAAAGGCGATGGCGGGGATGCCGTTAATGAGCGCCTCCATCGCCGCGCCGACAGTGCCGGAATAGGCAATGTCAAAGCCGGTGTTGTAGCCGAAGTTGATGCCGGAGAAAACGACATCGGGCTTTACGGGCATGAGGAAGTTGACCGCGAGCTTCACGCAGTCGGCAGGCGTACCGCCGATGCTCCATGCGTCCATGACCGGCACGGGGAAGGCGGGGCGGCTCACGGGGAACTCGCCGAAAATTGTGAGCTTCTGGGACATACCACTGCACTGGCTCGACGGCGCGGCGACCCAGACATTGCCGAACTTTGACGCGGCTTCGGCCAGACGGACTATGCCGGGGGAGTCGATACCGTCGTCATTTGCGATGAGGATATTGAGCTTGTCTTTCATTATATAAATGCTCCTTAGTGAATTAACGCTCTACATATTAGCACAGCGGAAAGATTTTAACAACTCCCGCCGCAGATGATACCGGCGATGCGCTCCGCACCGTCTTTAGGCAGGCAGGTGTCCTGCGCGCGCAGCATACGCGCGGCGGCGGAGGTATCATAGATGAGCCTGTCGGCAAAGCGGGCGGCTTCGTCGGTGCTGCGCGCAAAGTACGACATGCCGTGCGCGGCGAAGAACTCGGCGTTAAGAGTCTCGACGCCGGGGATGGCCATAGTGTGTACGAGCGGAACGCCGAGCACGGCGGCTTCGGAGCTGGAAATGCCCCCGGCCTTCGAGAGCAGCACATCGGCGGCGCGCATATAGACCGCGACCTTATCCGTAAACGGCACGGCCATGACGCCGCGCCCCTGATAACCGGATTCTATCGCGGCGCGCAGCTCCTCATTGCGCCCCGGCAGGACGCAGAGCAGGGAACTTTCATCCGGGACGCGCAGGATAGAATCGCAGAGCGAGACCGCGTCGCCGCAGCCGATGCCGCCGGTCATGATGAGGTATATCTTCTTATCCTCTGGCAGGCCGAGCATGGCGCGGGCGTCTGTCTTGCTAAGCGGCAAAGAGAACTTGCGCGCGACTGGCATACCGGTGGTGAAGAGCCTGCCGGCCGGCAGACCGGCGTCGACACAGGCTCTGCGCACCTCGTCATGCGGGAGGAAGTACCCGTCAAGCTCCGTCTCCGGGAGGAACGGGATGCAGGTATAGTCCGAGAGGATGCCGTAGCAGCGGACGGGGAAGCTCTCATGGCGGCGCAGGAAGGTCAGCGTCTCCATCGGGAACAGGTGGGAGCAGACGACGGCATCATAGCCGTTCTCCATAACGAATGCGCTGAGCTGCCGCGCGTGGCGGAGGTTCGCGAGGTACACCGGGGAGGTGACGCCGGTCGAGCTGTACATCTCACCGGCGTGGTACATCATGCCGAACACCTCAGGCGTGCGGGAGGAGATGCGGTTGAGGAGCTTATCGAAGCTGAGCGGGCCGGGATCGCCGAACATATGCAGCATATCGAGGAATGACGTCTCGTGCCCGGCGGCGTCCAGCGCCTCCTTGACGGCAAGCGCGCAGTGGTTGTGCCCCTCACCGGTCGAGCAGCTGAGAAGAAGTATTTTCATGCCGAAGCCCTCCTGACAGTTAGTGCCAATATTATATATGAATTACAGAACAAAGGCAAGGCGCGTTAAGCAGATGTAAAAAATTTCGGAAACGGTGAAACAAAATGGCGGGGGAGAACGTTATATATAGTAATTACATAAAACGAAAGGAACACAGCCATGAAGAAAACAATATCTCTGATACTGACGGTGCTGCTGCTCGCGGCGCTGCTGACAGGCTGCGGGAGCACGGAGCCAGCGGCACCCGAGACGACCGCCCAGCCGCAGACGATGAGCGTTGACGAGAGCGGCAAGTGGACAGGCCGCGGCGGCTGCTACAAGCTTGAGATCACGGACGGGGAAGCGTTCTACAACAGCATGAAACGCGGCGACGGAAACACCGTGTACAGCAGCGGAAGCAGCCTCATGAGCATGGACGGCACGTCGATCGGTGACGTGTGGGTCTATGCCTACGCCCCGGCGGCGGACGGAGTATGGTACGGCGAGTGGCAGGGCTACGACGAGAACGGTCAGTACCGCTCCGACAGCCGCCTTGTGAAGCTCGGCATGGACGGTGCGGAGCTTGCCGTCTACGATATCCCCGACCGCGTGGACGAGATATACCTCAGCGCGGACGGGCTTCTGTACGTCTGCGACACGATAGGCGACGTAGCCGCGGTATATACGCAGGAGGGCGAGCGCCTCGGCAGTATAGACATTTCCGCTGCGCGCTTTGACCAATATTCTCTGCGCCTTGAGCAGAGCGGTGACGGCGCGGTCTGGCTGCGTACCGAGCAGGGCGGGAGCGGGTATGTGTACCCCATAGACAGCGCGGCTCTGACGCTCGGGACGGAATACGACCTGCCGCAGAACACGCAGACACTGTACACCGGCAACGCGGAGCACCCTTTCCTGTGCGCGACGGATGAGGAGCTTTCATGGTGGTCGCCCGAGGGCGGCACGGAGCTGATACTCGTCTGGGAGGAGTGCGGCATAAGCGGTGGAGACGACATGCGGAGCATTATCCCGGACGGCGACGGCTTTATATGTCTCTACGCCGGCTGCCTTGCGCGCATAAGCCCCGCAAGCCCGGACGAGGTGAAGCCAAAGGTCGTGCTGACGATGGCAGCGCCGTGGGAGGAGAGCGCCGCGGACTTCAATATGCAGAGCGATGAATATTATATAAAGGTAAAGGACTACAGCGAGGGCGGCGAGTTTGACACGGCCACGGCCTACACCCGGATGCTGACCGACATCGCTGCCGGGAACAGCGCCGACCTCTATCTCGGCCTTGACCTCATCGACATGGGCACGGATAAGTTCGGCTCAAACGGGCTGCTGATGGATATTTACCAGCTCATCGACGCTGACCCGGAGCTGAGCCGGGACGACTTCTGGCTGCTCGACGCGCTTGAACGGGACGGGAGGCTCTACCGGGTCATGGGTGAATTTGCGATAGACACCTATTACGGCTTTACCGACACAGTGGGCGACAGGTACGGCTGGACATGGGACGAGTACTTTGCCATGCAGGACGCGCTGCCCGACGGCGCGCAGATGCTCGGCTACCGCCCGGCGGATATGTTCATACGCAACTCACTATCGGGTTATCTCCGCAGTAATATAGACTGGGCGAACAAGACCTGCAGCTTTGACACACCGGAGTTTGTACGCATTCTCTCCGCCGCGCGTGACGGCAGCAATCCCAACGAATCCGCCGAGAACATGAACACCGTCGGCGACATGTATCAGGCCATGGCAGACGGGCGGCTCATCCTGTCGGGGACGTGGATGATCATGCCGGAGACGTTTGCCGAGGCGGAGAAAACCTTTGGACGGCGCATAAGCTATATCGGCTGGCCGACGCCCGACGGCGGCTGCGGCAGTTTCGTTGTCGCCCCGACGCGCACCTATGCTATAAGCGCGCAGACGAAGTGCCCGGAGGGCTGCTGGGCGTTTGCGAAATATATCCTGACGCAGAGCGGCGGCTGGGGGATGTCCATGTATAAGCCCGCGCTCGAAGCGCAGCTGCGGGAGCTTCAGGGAGAACATAAAAACATGTGGGGCGAGACGGTCGGCGCAACGATGAACGCGGAGCAGGCGGCGGACTTCCTTGAGCTTGTCCGCAGGGTCGACACTGTGTGCATCCCCGACGGCAGCAGCATATATAAAATAGTGACGGAGAACATGCAGCCGATGCTCGCGGGCGATAAGACGCCGGAGGAGACGGCAAAGCTCATCCAGTCAAAGATCAGCATATATCTCGCTGAACAGGGATAAAAATTTTTTCTGATATGCGGGAACAAAAACGGGATGCGCGCCGTCATATAAGCGCAAGGATGAAGTGAAGCTGTTTTGTAACGGAAATGGTTACAAAATATATTAAGAATCCTTAAGTGTATCCGGAAAGAAGGTCGATAAATTTGTACAAAGAACGGAAAATGTCAAATAAATAATATCGTTATTTGACATAACACAGCAAATTGACACTTCAAAAATTCAAAATGGTTACAATTAGGAAAAAATAATTCGCAAATTCATTAAAAAAACTCTTGCATTTTACATAACATCGTGTTACATTATAGCTACACCGATGACCTGGGGGGAAAATCGTGAAGTATCCGGCCAAAGGTAATGTAAATTGGTGAGAATAAAAAACAGCAATATAAGGAGACGGAAAACATGAAAAAGGTTACCAAATTCTTATCCATCCTTCTTCTTGTCGCTATGTGCATGAGCCTGTTCGGCGGCAGCGCATATGCGATGGAGCTTGAAGGGGGAAATACTTCCAGTTCTGCACCGACGGCCGTGAACGATGGCGTCCAGTTCGGCGGCGACGATACGTATCTCGACGGCGGCAGCAGCAGCGGCGGCAGCACCGATCTTGAGATCTCGGAAGAGCCGACAAGCGGCCCGATACTCAAGGCACCTGTTAAGCCCCCTGTGACAAGTGGCGGCGAAGCGGAGATTAACGGCACCCAGTACGAGACTCTCGAAAAGGCTCTTGCAGCGGCAAAGTCAGGCGATACTATCAAGTTCGTAAATAATATCACCTCGAATTCTCCGCTTACCATCAGCACTGCGGTTACCATTGATCTTAATGATCTCACTTGGAATGTTAACGGCGGTCTGACTGTGAATGCAGCGGTCACCGTAACCGACGAAAGTTCTGCGAAAAACGGTCAGCTTTATATGAACTCTGTTGTTAACGTCAACAGCACCCTTACTTTCAAGAATATTGATCTCTACGCCGACAAGGGCTTCTCCGTATCAGCTTACGGCAAGGTCGAGATGAAGGATGTCCACTCCAAGGGCGACTACAACTTCTTCAAAGGCATGAATTCAAGCCAGATTCTTATTTACAGCGGCACGTTTGAGTTCAACCCTGCAGGCTTCATCGTACCCGGCACCATCATAGAAGAAAATAACGGCGCTTTTATTGTCAAAATCGACGAGGCCAGCACATATGAGGCGTCCATAGACGGCAAATTCTATGAGACCCTTCAGGCGGCGTTCGATGCAGCCTATAACGGCGCGACAGTCTATGTTATTCAGCAGACGGGCGACAACAAGCTCAGCGATGCAGCGCTCAATGGCAGCAAGAACATTATCCTCAACCTTAACAACGAGGAGATTACTGCGGGCAATATCACCGTCAACACCGGCAGCACGCTGACCATCATGAACGGCTGGATTGATCAGTCCATCGAAAACCACGGTACTCTTACCGTCAGCGGCAACGCTAAAGTCGCAACGCTCAGAGTAAAGGGCGGAGCCGCCTATATTAACGGCAAGGTCGATACCCTCAACACTGACGATGGCAGCACCTACATGTCCGACAGCAATGCGAGCATCGGCGAGATCAATGTTTACAGCAAGCCTAACCTCTATATCTCCGGCGGCACCGTCGGCAACATCAGTGAAAACACCACCGGCGCACCCAAGCTGGTCACCGGCGGTACATGGGGCAATAAGTATGTTTCCGGCTACGTAGCAGACGGCTATGAGGCAGTGCAGGAGCGTGTAGGCGAGTGGATCGTCAAGGCCAAGGGCGCGGCTCCCGTAGTGCCCACTCCCACTCCCGGCATTCCGACCACGCCACCCTCTCCGACGGGCGCACCCGTGAGCGCGACAATCACTCTTGATAACGGCACCAGAGCATATCAGTACAACCAGCTCGGCAAAAACAATCCGACCCTGCGCTTCACCGCAAACCCGGCCGGTAACGTCACCTACGTGACTGCGTACACCGCCTCCGGCGCACAGACCCTTATCGAGGGCACTCACTACAGCTACAACCGCCAGAACGGCCAGATCCTGCTCTACAGCACCTACGTTGAGGGCATCAAGGCTCAGACCGTCACCCTGTACTTCTACTTCAGCGGCGAGACTAACCCCGCATCCGCTACAGTATACGTTGTTCCTTACTACAGCCTGAACACCAGCAGCTACACCAGAAGCAGCGGCAGCGCCGTGTACTTCACTCTGTCCACCGGCTCCGCTTATGGCTACAGATACGGTACCTCCGCTGACTTCTCCAAGGCAACCGCACTTCCCGCAGGCAGCTACAGCGAGACCCAGAGCGGCAGCTACACCACGCTGCGCTTCACCAACAGCTTCCTGGATTCCCTTGCAAACGGCAGCTACTACTTCTTCTACGTGCTGGATAACAACAACACCCGCGTCTGCATGAACTCCGGCAGTTCCGCCCTGCGCATCAGCGGCAGCGGCAGCCCCGTGGTACCGCCCACGATTGACGACTACATGGTCGACTACATCAGCGGCATCGACAGCTGGTACTCCGGCGATGAGAAGCTCGGCTTCAGGATCCAGCCCAACATCGGCAAGAACGGCGGCATTGCAGTCGACGGCTACAAGGTTCCCGGTGAGGACTATGTCGACCGCGGCACCGGCCTCATCTACCTCGGCATCAACTACCTCAACGATCTTGCTACCGGCTGGCACACCCTGACCGTGTACTACGACACGATGTTCCAGAACCCGAACAGGTCCATCCAGTTCTATGTCGGCCCGTCTCTCAAGGCCGTTGATACCGACAAGCACGTTATCAACAGCAGCAAGGATCTCAAGTTCGTCTGCTCCGACACCATCGACCCGAAGAACGTCAGAGTCGGCTCCGGCAACGGCTGGCTTGAAGAGGGCAGCCAGTTCACCATCAGCGGCAACGGCAGGTACATCACCCTCAAGGCGAAGTTCCTCAATGCCCGCACCGCAGGCGAGACCTACACCCTCAATGTCAAGACCACCAGCGGCGAGTGGACCAGCTGCAACTTCCGCATCCTGACCACCGCACAGGCGGCCTCCAGCCCGAGAACCGGCGATAACAGCAACATCGGCCTGTGGCTCGTGTTCATGGCAGTCTCCGGCGGCGCTGTCGCAGTCGCTCTGCCTAAGCTCAAGAAGGGCAAGGACTGATCCGGTAAATACGGAAGACAAAAAAACCAATAAATTCAGGCTCCCGGGTTTCGCCGGGAGCCTGAATTATTAACAGAACAGTAATTTATAATCTGTTGCAATATAGTCCCTTATGAAGTATAATACCAGCGCACCAAGGGGAGAGACTTCCCGGAGGTGCTGAAAGATGCTAAGGAGAAGATAAAATGAAGAAGTCATTTGCAATAGTTCTGCTGCTGGCCATGGTGCTGAGCCTTGCCGCCTGCGGCGAAGCCGCCCCCGCGGCCACTCCGGAGCCGACCGCTGAACCCACTCCCGCGCCCGAAACTCTCGCCGCCGAGGCGGAGGAGCTGTTCTACAAGGCCGATTACACCGGCGCATTCGAGAAGCTCGACGCGCTTGAGACCAGCGGCATCACTTCAGTGCAGGAGCTGCTCGGCACGAGCTATTACTTCGGCCTCGGCGTTGAGGCCGACAGTGAAGAGGCAGTGGCGCAGCTGACCAAGGCTGCCGATCAGGGCGACGCGATAGCCATGTACCTGCTGGGCAATGCCTACGCTACCGGCACCGGTACATCGAGAGATGAGGCAAAGGCCAAGGAAATGTATGCCAAGTTCATCGCCGTCGGTGAGGCCGACAGCGGCGAGAACGCGGACTCCGGCCGTATCCAGGCTTACCTTGCCGACTGCTACGCCTACGGCAAGGGCACGGATAAGGACATCGACAAGGCCGCTGCCGCCGCCGGTAAGGCCGCGTCCGCTGACCTCACTGCGTTTGACATGGTGAAGCTTGCCGGCAGCTACGTTGAGGGCGTGTTCACCAAGACCGATGAGACCGGCGACACCGCTGAAGCTGACGCCGCTGCTGCCGAAGTCACCGCCGAGGGCGAGGACGAGACTGAGTCTGAAACTCCGGTGATCCCCGCCGAGGCGGAGGAGCTTTACGCCAAGGCTCTTGACAGCATAAAGACCCTTGCCGACGCCGGCAACGTGAAGGCAAAGAAGGCTCTCGGCGACTACTACTTCGGCGGCTATGCCGGTATTGCACAGGACTACGCCAAGGCGCTTGAGCTCTACACCGAAGCCGGTGAAAAGGGCGACGCCGACGCACAGGCTCAGGTAGGCTATATCTATCAGTACGGCTGCGGTGTTGATCCCGACTATGAGAAGGCTATGGAATGGAACAACAGAGCCGCCCAGCAGGGCAACGCTCAGGGTCAGGCGCAGATAGGCTGGCTGTATCAGCAGGGGCTCGGCGTGACGCAGAACCTCGACGAGGCCGGCAGATGGTACACCAGAGCCGCCGACCAGGGCAACAAGTGGGCGGAGGCGCGCCTTGCCGAGACCGAGGCCACCAATCCTCAGGATCTGTTTGAAGCCCACGCGTAATGTTGAATTGAGCTAAAAACATTGCCCGCCATCCAAACGGATGGCGGGCAAATTTTGTATAGGCTTTTTATTTCTTACCGAGGGCGTCCTTTGCGCCGTCAAGCAGCGTGCCGAGGAGGTGACCTTTATAAGAGGACCGATCTTGTTTGCCATGTCCTGTACCTCCGGTTTTTATTTGGTACTTTAACTTTACCATGACTTTCATCGGATTTCAAAAAAATCCCGGACGCTTAAGCGTCCGGGATTTTTTTTATAACGAATCAGGTCTTGCGGTAGAGAGTGTAGCCGCAGCGGCACTTTATGTGTATCTTGCCTTTGCCCTTCGGGACGCGGATATATGTGCCGCAGCCGGGGCATTTGAAGAAACGGTAGCTCTTGCGCTGGGAGAAACGATCCTTCCAAGCGGCGTACTTGTTCTTCCAGCGGTCGAGATAGGCGAGGTACGCGCGGTTTTCCATCTCGCGCCGGTCGAGCTGCCGCGAGAAAGCGCGGACAAAGGCGGAGATCAGCGAAAAGATACCGAGCCAGATAAATAATCTACCCAGAAAACCGGGCAGGAAACAGCCTATCAGAAACCCTGCGAGACCGAACCAGAACTGGAACTTTGCCAGCTCGTCCATGCCCTGACGTCCGGAAAACAGATTGCGAAGCTTGTCCCTCATTTTGCACCCCTTGCCGGAAAGAGCCCCGGCGCTCTGAATATGAACATATTTTAAGAATTTAGGCAGACGATGTCAATAGTCCGGGCGCAATGTTTACAAATCGGCAATACCACGGGAGTAATATATAAATATGATTTACTTGAACCTTTTGCGCTCAGGTGGTACAATATATAAGCTGAATAGACAATATTACCTCAGGAGGTATGGATATGATAGCGATAGGCAGCGATCACGGCGGCTTCGAGCTTAAGGAAAAACTGATGGAGCACCTCAGCGAAAGAGGGCTTGAATATAAGGACTTCGGCACCTACAGCAGCGCATCCTGCGATTATCCCGTATACGCAAAGGCGGTAGCAAACGCTGTGGCGTCAGGCGAATGCGACAGGGGCATCATCATCTGCGGCACGGGTATCGGCGTGTCCATGACCGCGAACAAGGTCCGCGGCATCAGAGCCGCCCTGTGCGGGGACTGCTTCTCCGCCGAGGCGACGCGTCAGCACAATGATGCGAACGTTCTCTGTATGGGCGCGAGAGTCGTCGGCGAGGGGCTGGCGCTCAAGATAGCCGACACGTTCCTTGACACGCCCTTTTCCAATGACGAGCGGCACATCCGCCGCATTTCCATGATCGAGGATTAAAATTTGGCAAGAGTACAGGAATTCTACAAGGGCCGGCGCAAGAAGAAAAACCTTGCGATCATACCCTTTATAGTGCTGCTGGCGCTCGTGTCGGTGACGCTCGTCACCTTCTACGGGATGCAGAAGTACGCCGTCATCACGAAGGACGGCGTCTCGGTCGAACTGCCGATCCTTGACGACGGGAGCAAGCAGGTCACCGTGGACAGCCAGGGCAACGAGGTCGTGAACTTCGAGAAGGTAGATGCGAACATCGTTTTCGACGCGCCGGATTATTCGACAGTTCAGGCGTCCGTTGGAGAGAATGTACCGGAGCTGCGCGCGATATTTGTCCCGGCGGAGAACATCACGCAGGAGAAGCTCAACGAGTACGCCGCGCGTCTGGTGCGCGGCAACGCCCTTGTGCTTGAGATGAAGCCGCGCACGGGAGAATACCTGTGGGAGTCGCACAGCAGCCTTGCCGAGGCCTACGGCCTCAGTCCGCAGAATGACAGAACGGCCGCCATGCCCGATTATATCAGCGCCCTCAAGGATCGCGAAATATACCTCGTCGCGCAGATAAGCTGCTGCATCGATGAGCGCCTCTCGTCGTCCTCGGCGCTCTTCAGCCTGCATACGGAGATCGGCACGAACTACCGGGACGATACCGGCAGCTGGCTCGACCCGTATAATCCGCAGGTCAGGCAGTGGGTCGCGGAGATGGTGCAGGAGCTGTACGATCTCGGCTTTGATGAGGTAGTGCTGGCGGACGTCGCGTTCCCGACATTCCCCGAGGATCAGACCGTGAATCTAGCCTACACGAGCGAAATTTCCACGCCGCGCAGCCCGGAGACGGCAGTCTGCGGCTTTGCGCTGAACGTTGCTGATAAGCTCAGCGACAGGGAAAAGCTGCTGTCGATATATGTTGACTCGCGTACTGCGCTCGCAAAGACCGATGAGAGCACCGGACAGAACGCGCGCCTGTTCATGAAGGTGTACGACAGGGTATATCTGAAAACGGATAAGTTCATCTACACGTATAATATCGAGGACATGGCCGGCAGCACGGAGATAGGCAATGTCTATGACAGGCTCGTCCCCGTGGTCGATAACTACACGCCAGACAACACGACGTGGGTGCTCGTCGATGTCGAGGAGGACACGACCACAAAGAATCGGTAACGGAAAAATACTGGCACGCTGTGAAGCGTACCAGTATTTTTTGATCTGTTATTACGCGGGGAGATAGATCAGCGGATCGACGCAGCTGCCGTCGACGTAGATCGCAAAGTGCAGGTGCGTACCCTGACCGGATTCGCACAGCGCGGTCGCGCCGACAGCGCCGATGACATCGCCCGGCTCCACCCAGTCGCCGACACTGACTGCCGGAAGCTCCGCAAGGTTTGCGTATACCGTGCAGGAGCCGTCCCCGTGGTTCACGGTAACGACGGTGCCGTAGAAGTCATCGTCCACGACGCTCTCGACAGAGCCCGCGTGCGACGCGGAGACCGTGCTGCCGATCGCCGCCTCGATATCGATGCCCTCATGGGTGCGCCAGTCGCGCATGGTCACGTCATAGACGAGCTTGTCTGTGCTGTGGGTGCGCTCAAGCTCACCCTGCACCGGCCAGACGTACATCGGCACCTCGACGGGCTTGACATCGCCCTCGCGCCAGACCTGCTCTGTTTCGCCCTGCTCGGCGGTGTCGGCGGGAGTCTTTGCGTCCCCGGCGATGACGGGCAGGGGAGTGCTCACGGGCTCTGCCGCGGCGGTTTTCTCGGGCGGGATTATGATCGTTTCCACTCGCTTGTTGTCAAAGCTTGCGTTGTTGGCCTTGCTAAGGTCATCCATAGCCTCATTTCCGGCGGCCATCATCCATGCGGAAACACCGATGACAGCGGCGCACAGGAAAAGGACTATGTAGAAGCCCTTGCCTGTGAAGAATCCCTCCAGCTTTTTGCCGGAGCTGTTGCTGCTCATAGTTACAAACCTCCGTTTAATTTTGGGTTACGACCCTATTTTTGCCTTTAAGCAGAGGTTTTATACAAAAGGCGTTGGAAAAAGTCTTGAGACTTTTTCCAACGCCTTTTAGCTTGTTATAAACGGAAAACTTATCTCTTCTTCGCGGCTTCCGCGGCGGCCTCGCGCTGCTTGCACATCTGCTCCCATGTCGGCTTTGACGCGATCTCGGAAGCAAGCTTCTTCATTACCTCGGGTGCGTCGATCTTCTGCGGGCAGGCGCGGGTACACTGGCCGCAGCCGATGCAGGCATCTGCGCGCTTATCCTCGGGGAGAGCGCCGTAGCGGACGATGGGATTAATGTTGGTGGACGCGATGAGGTCGTTATAGAGATTGATGAGGTTCGGGATATCCAGCTTCTTCGGGCAGCCGGCGCAGCAGTAGCGGCAGCCGGTGCAGGGGACGAACTTCGCAAGCTTCTCCGCGGCACCGTAGACTATGCCCAACTCAGTGTCACTGAGCGGCTTTTCCTCGGAAAAGGTCCTGATGTTGTCCTGCATCTGGGCAAGATTCGTCATGCCACTGAGCACCATTGTCGGCTGCGGCACGGTCTGGAGCCAGCGGAATGCCCATGCCGGGGTGCTCTCATCCGGGCGCGCGGCGCGCATGGCGGCCTCGGTCTCATCATCGAGCTTTGCGAGCCTGCCGCCTCTGACCGGTTCCATGACCCAGACGGGCAGCCCGTGAGCCTTGAGAATTTCACACTTCTTCTTGGCGTTCTGGAGAGTCCAGTCAAGATAATTGAGCTGTATCTGGCAGAACTCCATCTTGTCCCCGCACATCTGCAGGAACTGCTCAAGTCCTTCGGCGGCGCTGTGGCAGGAAAAGCCGAGGTGCTTTATGCGGCCGTTCGCCTTCTGCTCAAGGAAGTAATCAAGGTATTTGTTCTCGGGGTTGCCGTAATAGCTCATGGAGTGCTCGTTGATGTTGTGCAGCAGGTAGAAGTCGAAGTACTCTACGCCGCACTTTTTGAGCTGCTCCTCAAAGATCGTTTCGGGGTCGAGCTTCTTCACACCCTTGACGATCTGATGTCCCGGAAACTTATCGGCAAGATAAAAGCTCTCCCGCGGGTAGCGTGCGAGGGACTTGCCTATGGCAAGCTCGGAGCAGCCGCCGTGATAGGGATAGGCTGTGTCAAAATAATTGACCCCGCCCGCAATGGCGCAGTCGACCATGCGGTCGAGCGTCTCCTGGT